>ENA-ORXI01002227-ORXI01002227.1-sediment-metagenome-genome-assembly--contig:-NODE-2227-length-14122-cov-3.539979_pt1 | contig 14122 bp, 11 predicted proteins | sample MGYA00237861_ERZ511468 | MGnify/ENA primary metagenome ERZ511468 (study PRJEB26299, sample SAMN06266213) | sediment metagenome | isolation source: Hudson Canyon methane seep mesocosm | place... | reverse complement strand
AAACTTTCAAACGTTTCTTCAATGTGTTTTGTTGAGATATGAGGAGTATCACTACCTATTAAAATAATCTTTTCATATTCATTCGTAAACTGCTGCATAAATGCACTTTGCATCTTAACACCTAAATCACCCTCAACTTGTAAAAAGTTATCATAGTTTCCAAAAGTTTTATTAACTACCTCTAATTTTGGATAAACACATAACTTAAAATCGTAACTTTTATTCCTTAAGGTTTGTATTAAATCTTTTACAAAATATTTATATAAAGTTAGAGTAAATTCTTCACCCAAACTTTTGGAGAGTCTTGTTTTTACAAAACCAAGTTTGGGCTCTTTTACAAACATTATTACTAATGTTTTAGCACTACTTTTCATTATCAAACTTCTGTTTTACTTCAATATAATCTATATAAGAAGTAGAAGATCCACCTGTATTATCAGAATCACTCATAATTGCTAAGGTTACAGAAGAAGAAGGAGGGTTTTGTCCAAAAGCTTTTTTATAATCTTCTAACACATTTACACTGTGTTCTTGCCATGTATTAATCTTAGTTTTCCCACTGTTTAAAATAATCATCTTTGACATATCAGTATAAGAGCTTGTAATAATTTTTTCTTTTTGCATTTTATTAGACCATATATAATTTATAGTGCTGTGAGGTGGGTACTCTCCATATATTGATTTTGCAATATCATACTTAATTGCCTCAAAAAAGGAAGCTTTTTTAGGGTCATATTTAAACATCACGTAAATACGTATTGGATAATCATCTCCTTCTTTTGTAGTAGCATCTCCTTTTTCAAAAATATTGGTTATTTTCCATTTAAAATTTAAAACAGGATATTTATAGATATCATAGTTTTTTTCAAACGTAATACCAGATGCACTATTTTTACTTTTTGCAATAAGCATAGAATTTTTCACTTCATAGGTTGAATGTTCTTTTATTTTTTCAAAAGTAAGAGGTTCCCAACTTTTTAAAGAATCAAAATCCTCTTTTAATAAAGTTTGACTCATTAAAGTTTGGGTATTAAAAAAACTCCATATAAGTGCTATCCCTAACAACAACCGCATGATAAGTCATTATCCTTTTGATTTGATTCATTTTCATATTCACTGGCTAAAGTTGCACATCCTTTGAACTCTCCAAAGTGAATATTTGTATTACCAATGATTTCAAAATATTTTTTATACCGTGTTTTACTTAACATATCAGCAGTATTTTTACATACGTGTTCAGGTCTGTTTATTTCAAACAAATGATTACTGTCTAATTGAAATTCAACTTCACACTCAGGAATTCCACCTTTGTATATGGCAAACTGCCCATAATCTTCACATATACTATCTAAGTTTTCTATTTTCCAAAGTCTATACGTCACAGAATAAAACTTCGTTTTCCCTACAACTTTTTTCATCTCTTCATCAGTTATTTCAATCTCTTTAGACGTAACAATTCTAGGCTCTACAAAACCTGCTTCAATAGCATATCTTACAAAATCATTTGCATATAATGCTCCCCCTAAACACTCTCCATGTAAAACCTTGTCTTTTCTAATATGCTCAGGTAATCTTCTGTTTGCATACACATCACTAAAGTAAAATTCACCGCCATATTTAAGAAGTTTAAAAACTTTCTTTAAAATGTCACGTTTATCTTCAAGTAAATTTATAACACAATTTGAAGTTACTATATCTATACTGTTCTCTTTAAAGTGTTTATCAATACTTTCAATATAATCATGTATAAAGTTTGTATTCACTTCTTTATATTCAAATCTTTTTGTTTGATCTTTTTGATGTTTTTTGGCAACACTGATTTGATTTTGAGTCATATCAATACCATGAACAAATCCACTTTGTCCACTAAGCTTTGATAAGATATAAACATCTCTTCCACTTCCACAACCAAGATCTAACATAGTTTGACCACTAAGCACATGAGGCATCGGAGAGCCACAGCCATAATATCTATCTTTAATCTCATCCATAATATAAGGAAGCGTATCTCGAACTCGTTTTGGAATCATATCTAAAGTACAACAAGCCGTTGTTTTTAAATCAGCACTTGAACTTAATACTTCCCCATAATACTCTTTGGCATTTTCTTTTTCGTCAAACTCACCTTCTAAAGGCTCTGTAAGATTGTTGTTTTCCACAACTTCTCCATGGCATGAGCTTCCACTGTTTACCGTACATGCATAACAGTGTGAATCAAACGTAATTTCAGGCTTAAAATTATCAAAATCTATTTCCCAAAAAGGAGTATTTTCATATCCTTTAACGCTTTTTTCTAAAGCAAGATTAAAATCACAGTCATAAATATACCCTTCATAATCCACAGATAACACTCTTTTACACATGATATTCTCAACTGTTTTTTCATTAAACTTATCTTTTAAAACAGCCATATAAGTATCTAAAAGTCCTTGTTTTTTTAAATCAAACTCAAATCTTTTAATAGGCATATTTACAATAGTTGCTAAAGAATTAAAATCAATATCAAATTTCTCTTTTAAAATAGATTTATATTCACTTTCTAGTTGAGCTTGTGGAGCTGGAAGATAGGTGCCTACTGGATTATAAACAAGATCCAGTTTTAACCCATCTTTTCCATATCCCATATTGTTGAGTTTTTTAAGTAAATCAATCGTTGAATCATAGACTCCAAATCCACGTTGTTTAGTTGTAGCATCTTCAAAAAGTGAAGGAAGGGAGGCAATTACTTTTACATTAAATTTTTTATAAAAGTCTAAAAAATGTTCATATCTTTTATCTTCTAATACAGTTAAACTCGTACGAACCACTAAGTTTTTACCCGCATCGTGAAGTCTGGTTAAAAAAGTTAAAAAAGTATCATTCATTTCAGGAGTTCCACCTGTGAACTCAACCGTTTGAATATCCATTTCTTCAATTTTTTCAATCATTCTATTTGCTGTTAATAAATTCATATTTTTGTCACCTTTAGGACTTGCTCCTACGTGACAGTGAGTACAGGTTTGATTACATAAGTTTCCAATATTTATTTGTATCAAATCAAACTTGTCTTTAATTATTTTTCTACCTTGCCAAAAATCGCTCATACTTTCCTCTTCTTTAAAATAATTTGTTATAATAGTTTTTTTTCGTTTACTCTGTGTGTATAAACTATATTATAAGGAAAAAATATAAAAATCTCTATTATTATCCCTGTTTACAATGAAAAATCCATAAATATTTATCTTGAAAAATTAATAACTAATCCTACGTTTAAAGACTATGAAATAATTGTGGTTGATGGAAATAGAACATCAACAATTGAGACTATAACATTTGACAATATTATAAAAATATCTTCAAAAAAAGGAAGAGCAAATCAAATGAATGCAGGTGCTAAAATAGCATCCTATGAAACATTACTTTTTTTACATGCAGATACAATTTTACCAAATAACGCACTAGAATTAATATCCAAAAACTTTAAAAATAAACATATCGTAGCAGGTGCTTTTGATTTGAGTTTTGCAACACCCAATACACTTTTAACAATCATTGCTACCATAGCCTCTTATCGCTCAAGACTGACAAAACTTCCATATGGAGATCAAGCTATTTTTATTAGAAAAGATATATTTGATGAAATACATGGATATGAAGATTTACTCTTAATGGAAGATGTAAACTTGATGCAAAAGCTCAAAAAACTTCATTACAAAATAGAAATACTTGACCAAAAAGTAATAACGAGCGCCAGAAAATGGGAAAATAGCGGTATAATTTATACAACACTTCGAAATTGGGTTTTACTCTCTTTATATTTCTGTGGTGTTCATCCTAATAAACTAGCAAAATATTACAAGTAGAGATCATTTTTACATTCTTGACTTACTAAAACATGTGACATTTCACACACTTTTCACATATTTTTATTTTATAATTTAAAACAATAAATATTAAGTAAAGCAGGTAACCTTGAATGCAAGCTACAATAAATTTACTAAAAAACTTTTCAATTTTGTATGTTGAAAGTGATTTTAGCACACACACTAATATATTAAAAATATACAATAATATTTTTAAAAAAGTCTATTTCGCAGATACTACGGAAAAAGCGTTTAATCTTTTTGAAAAACATAACACCGATATTCAGCTTTCTATTATTGAAGAAAATATGCCAATAACTTCTGGTTTACAATTGATAAATACCATTCGTAATAAATACGGTTATAAACATGCGATATTACTCACAACAAAAGCAAATAACGAAAATATTTTCATTCAAGGAATAAAACTTGGCGTTCTTGATTATATAATAAAACCAGTCTTACCTAAAACACATTTAAATATTTTAAAAAATATTTTAAAACCTATTCATGAATCACTTTCAATACATGTAAAGAATCAAGAGTTGAGGATTTATAAAAAATCCAGTGATATGCAACTTCTCATTTCTAAAACTGACTTAGATGGTACTATCACATATGCAAACGAAATTTTTTGTAAAGTATCTATGTTTACAAAAGAAGAACTCTTAGGACACTCACACAATATAGTTCGACATCCAAATACAAATAGCCAAGTATTCAAGGAACTTTGGGACACTATTAAAAGGGGTGAAACTTGGAGTGGAACAATACAAAACAAAGCCAAAGACGGCAGTTCATATTATGTTGAAGCCAAAATATTTCCTCTGAAAAACACAAAAGGAGATATAGTTGAATATATTAGTTTAAGACAAGATATTACAAAATATACAAATAAAAATAACTTAGCAAAACAAGTATTGAGAAAAACAAAATTAAATTATTCAAAAATATATGAGGATTCAATTACAAAAGCAAATAAAAATGTTACAAAAGAACTACTAAACCTGAAACTAACAATAAACAGAGAAAGAGAAAATTCAAAAAAAATTGAATCTAAAAAAAATAATGCTCAAAAAAAATTAAATGAAACAGTACTTTTGAAAAATCAAGAAATAGACAAATGGAAATCAGTTTGTGAAAAGTCCTATCATCGTTTAGAAGTTATTTACAATGAAAACAAAAAGTTAACATCCAATTCAAATTCATTTTCATCAAGCATCACACAAAAAGACAACATATGTTCATCTTTACAAAATGAAATTGTTCAACTTCAAAATGAAAAACAAAATTTAAAAAAAATTAAGGACAACAAAGATATTCTAATTCAACGACTAGAAAAACTTCTTACATAATAATATACGAAGTATAAAAAAAGTATCATAATCAATACATATATAGGATCAAAGAATAAACTCATGTTACTAAATAACCGTACAAACAGTATACAAACCATTGCAAGAACCATTATTTTATTGTTTATCTTTATGACAAGTTTATATTCAAAATCACTCAAAGATTTAACGATTACAGATGTACTTGTATCCAGTGAATCAAATCCTTTTACTACTATTAAAACTGTAACCAATTTTAATAGTAAGATTTTTAAAATCAAAGTTATTGTTAATCCAAAAGTACTAAAAGATAAAATATTTTATGTGAGACTTCTTATGCCAAATAAGTATGTTACTGCTTCAAGTAGTGAGTATACGCTTGAAAACAACTTTCCTACATACAAAATAACCAAACATTCACCTAAAGAAATAATAATAAGTTTTGATTATAAAAATGAAATTCCACTTTTGAAAATGGACATATCAACACAATACGAGTACGATAATATTATGGGCAGAGAAGATTTATTATTTGGTATGGCTTATGGGATAATGTTATGCGCTCTTTTATATAACTTAGCAATTTTTTACTTTAATAGGGAAAAATCATTTATATATTACTCTTGTTTACAATTTTCATCTATTAGTATGTTACTTGTACTTGGGACACCCATTAAATTTTTTGGTATTTTATATCAATATGTTAATATTTTTAATATAACACTTAACTTTGTCTTAGTATTTTTTATTTTATTCAGTATGCATTTTTTAGACACAAAAAAAATATTACCACATATTCATAAACTTCTAAACTTTATGCTTTACGTGACATATTTAGATATAGCAATTATAGCAGTATCAAAAGAAACACTACTTTATAACTATATTCCTGGATACTTACCTATTGGAATTTTGATATTATGTGCTGCACTTATTGTAAAAAAGGGATATAAACCTGCTATCTTTTATATTTGCGGATGGATTGTTTTATTTGTTTGCGCATTTATGGCTGAATCAGGTTTTTTTGACATCAATGATACTTATTTGTTGCATGTAGCCTTCCCACTTGAAGCACTGATTTTTTCTTTTGCGCTGGGTATTAAAATTAAATTAATGGAAGAAGAGAAAAAAGAGAGCGAGAAGCTCTTAGTTCAGCAAAGCAAGTTAGCTTCAATGGGAGAAATGGTTGCTAATATTTCACACCAATGGAGACAACCTTTAACTCACCTTTCGTATGTAAGCATGAATTTAAAGGCTGCATATCATGCTGACAAACTTAATACAAAATACATAGATAAAAAAACAGATGAAATTAATGCACAAATAGAATTCATGTCAAATACTATAGATGATTTTAGAAACTTTTTTAGAAGTGATAAAAGAATAGAAGAATTTGGCATTTTGGGTGCGGTTAAAAATAGTTATAGTTTGTTAAAGGCTGCACTTAAACACTATGACATTGAAGTTGTAATTACTTGTGAAAAAGAAGTATTTATAAAATCATATAAAAACGAGTTTACCCAAGTAATATTTAATATGCTTAATAATTCAAAACAAGCATTTGAAGAAAGAGGTATTCAAAAAAGAAAAATAGATATTGTTATTAAAAAGAATAAAAAAGAGTTATCAATTTTACTAAGCGATAATGCATTAGGAATTAACGAGAAACTTTTATCAAAAGTATTTGAACCATACTTTACAACTAAAGACGAAGGAATGGGGATTGGGCTTTATATGTCAAAAGTAATTATTGAAAAACATATGAGTGGCAAATTAAGTGCTAAAAATGTACCTAAGGGTATATTATTTGAAATTTTACTACCTTTAACTAAAAAGAATTAATATTTTACCATCTTAAATGGTTTAATGCTTTTAGTGACTGCTTTTAGATACAATACCAAAAATAATACCAAATATAAAGTGAATACATGAAAAGAGTTTTTTTACAAAAACAAGAAAAATTAGATTTTAAATTTTACCAAAATGTTGACGATTTTATCGTAACGGAACAGCCAATAAAGTTTACAGGAAAAGGGAACTTTATTATTCTTAAAGTCAAAAAATCAAACCTTGGAACTTGGGATTTAATTGAAAAAGTAGCCAAAGGTTTGCAAATTTATGAAAATGAGATTGGATATGCAGGTCTTAAAGATAAAAACGCAACAACAACACAGTACATATCAATTCCAAGAAAATATGCAAAAGATCTTAAAAAATTTAAACATCATAAAATTGAAATTATGGAAACATTTTTACATAAAACAAAACTCAATATTGGTGATTTAGAAGGAAATGGCTTTGAGATCAATCTTCATGAAGTGGAAGAAAAAGATCTTTTTGAAATACAAAAAAGAATTAAACAAATAAGCAAAATAGGTCTTCCAAATTACTTTGGATACCAAAGATTTGGGCGTGATGTTAAAGAGAACTTAGAAAAAGCCAAAAATGTAATCTATGGTGAGCTTAAAATAAAAGACAGAAAACTAGAAAAAATGTTAATTTCTGCTTATCAAAGTGATTTTTTCAATAGATGGCTTGCACAAAGAATACAAATGAGCGAAGATTCATACAAACTTCTAAGTGGGGATGTCATGATAAATCTTGAAGATCAGAAGGTCTTTACTCCAAAAATAATTTCTGATAAAATTCAAAATGATTTTAACGATCATAAAATAACATTTACAGGACTTCTATCAGGACGTGCTGTTTATAAAGCTTTTGGTGATGCTAGAAAAATTGAAGAACAGTTTGATGATACTTATATTCAAGAAAAAGGCTTACGTCGAGCAGCGATAATTTTTCCTAAAAATGTATCCGTAAATTACAATAAAAATGACAAAAAATGTAAATTAAAATTCATTCTTCCAAAAGCATCTTATGCAACTGTTTTGGTCGAAAATATCGCAAATACTTCTTATTTCTCATAAAACAACCACAAAAGTGGTTGTTTTATTTCCAGTGTACTTCTATTTTTTAAGATATAAATGTCTTGTATAAATTGTATCTAGTGGATTAACCTTAGGGTATCCCCCTACTCTTGTTTTAACCATTCGTACAGTTGCGTATTGATATATTGGAATAATCGGCATATCTTCTGTAATAATTAAATCAATTTTTTGATAAAGTTTATTTCTTTTTTTATCATCAATGGTTACTCTAGCTTCATTCATTAATTTATCATACATTGGGTTATCATAAAAAGAAGAATTTGTAGAGTGTCCTTTTGTTAAGATATCCAACATTGTTGAAGCTTCATTATAATCGCCAGTCCATCCAGCACGGCCAACTTCAAAATTACCCAGTCTTTTTTCTTCAAGAAACGTTTTCCACTCTTGATTTTTCAAAGTTACAATAACTGCACCCTTAAATGCTCTTTTCCACATAGAATTAACAGCAAGTGCAATTCTTTTATGACCATCACTTGTATTGTATAATAGTTCAAGTTTTAAAGGATTTATTTTTGATATTCCCGCTTCATTAAGCAGTTCTATTGCTTTAATATTTCTTTGTTTTTGAGTTAATAACTCGTAGCTTGGAGTAGGTGGAGTGTACCCTGAAATGGTATTAGGTACAAAAGTATAAGCTGGTAGCTCACCACTTCCTTGTACTTTTTTAGCAATTACTTCTCTATTGATTGCATAAGAGAGAGCTTTTCTTACTCGTACATCATCATAAGGTTTCTTTCTCATATTTAAATGATAATAATACGTTCCTACTTTTCCCAATACTTTTAATTCATTTGGATAGTTTTTTTTCAAATGTTTAAATTGACTCTTTGGAATTCCCGTAGTAAAATCAATCTCACCTGCTTTGTATCTTTTAAGTTCTGTTGAGGCATCTGTAATTGGTAAAAATGTAACTTGATCAATTTTAACCTTATCTTTTGCATAATAGTTGTTATTTTTAGACAACACTATTTTTTCATTAACAACCCACTGTTTTAAGGTATAAGCACCATTACTTACCATATTTCCAGGTCTTGTCCATTTGTTACCAAGTTTTTCAACTGTTTTTTGATGAATAGGTGCCGTTGTAATGTGGGCAACTCCAATTAAAAAATATGGAATTGGCTTATCAAGTGTAATTTTTAAGGTTTGATTATCAAGGGCTTTTACACCAAGTGAATCAACAGGCATTTTTCCATCTAAAATAGCTGCACCATTTTTAATTCCTAGAATTTTAAAATACCATGAGTATTTTGCTGCACTTAGTGGATTTACACCTCTTTTAAATGCATATTCAAAGTCATGTGCAGTTACAGCATCACCATTAGACCATTTTGCATTATTTCTAATTTTGAAGGTATATACTGTTTTGTCCTCACTAATTGTATAAGATTGTGCTTGGCCAGGTATAACATTACCTTCCCCATCTTCAGTCATAAGAGCTTCGAATAAATCTCTCATAATATTAGTACCAGAATTTTCTTCACTCAATGTTGGATCTAAAGTTGCAGGTTCTGCAAAATTTCCTCTCACTAAATGTGAACTTGCGTGAACACTTGTAATTGTTAAAAACAATACAAGCACTAATTTGATAATTTTACTTACATTCATTTTTTTCCTTTAGGTAATTTATTAGTAATATCATAGGACTTTATAATGAATAAAAAATGAGTATTTAGTATTTATTGAAAAATTTATAAAATATTAGAATTAAAAATTATATTTAATTTATCAAGAGAACTAGAGAATAAAGTTTATGAAACAAGAGGCGTAGATAGTTAAAGTATTTGTAAAACAGCCAAGAATATGGCTGTTTTACTTTAGTAGGTTTACAGGTAATTAAAACATTTTAAAATATGTTTATCATTAACAACTGTTGTTTCTGGTTTTGTAATTGAACATTCATCAATTACATTTGGACATCTTGTTCTAAAGACACAACCACTTGGTGGATTAATAGGAGATGGTAAATCCCCTTCTAAAAATTGTATCTTTTTCTCTCTCTCACCTCTTGGATCTGCAATAGGAACAGCAGAGATTAAAGCTTTATTATATGGGTGTAATGGATTATCAAACAATTCATTTTTTTCAGCCATTTCAACCATATTTCCTAAGTAAATTACAAGAATTTTATGTGAGATGTGCTTAATTACAGATAAATCATGTGAGATAAAAATCAGTGATAAATTCATCTCTTTTTGTAAATCCATCAATAAGTTTGTAACTTGTGCTTGAATAGACACATCAAGTGCAGATACAGGTTCATCACAAATAATTAGTTTTGGTTCAGTAATTAAAGCTCGCGCAATTCCGATTCTTTGACACTGACCACCACTAAATTCATGTGGGTATCTATTAATAACATTAGGTAAAAGCCCTACTTTACTCATAGTTTTAAGAACTTTTTCTTTTCGTTGTTTTTTATTTAACTTTGGAAAAAATGACAATAATGGTTCAGAAATAATATCTCCAATTGTCATACGAGGATCAAGAGATGCCAAAGGATCTTGAAAAATCATTTGCATGTCTTTTTTAAGTAACCATCTTTCTTTTTCACTCATTGAAGTAATTTCTTGACCTTCAAAAGTAATTTTCCCAGACGCGGTTGGAACTAAATCAATAATAGCACGAGCTAATGTAGATTTTCCACATCCAGACTCACCAACTATTCCAATAGTCTCACCTTGTTTAAGGTCAAAACTCACCCCATCAACTGCTTTTAATTTATCATATCCAAAATCAAAAAAGTGTTTATTAGATTTTATATCAAATTGTACTTTTAAATCTTCAACTTTTAATATTACATCGCTACTCATATTTAAACCCTTCAAAACTACATGCTCTTTGTCTTGTATTATTTGCAAAATTCACCAAAGAAGGTTTTTGAGTTTTACATATTTCAGTTGCTGCGTAACATCTTTGCTCAAAGGCACACCCTTGTGGAAGATTCAAAATATTAGGTGGATTTCCTGGAATGGTTTGAAGTGAATCCAAATTATCCGTTAATTTTGGAATAGACTTTAACAATGATGTTGTATAAGGATGTGCTGGTTCATAAAAGATATTATCAACAGTTCCATACTCCATTGTTTGACCAGCATACATTACCATTACATCATCACAAATACCAGCAACCACACCTAAATCATGTGTGATTAAGATAATTCCAGTGTTAAATTCTGTTTTTAATTCATCTAATAGTGATAAAATTTGAGCTTGAACGGTAACATCAAGTGCTGTTGTTGGTTCATCTGCAATTAAAAGTTTTGGCTTACATAATAAAGACATAGCAATCATTAATCTTTGTCTCATACCTCCACTAAATTCATGTGGGTACATTTCCATTCTTTTTCTTGCTTCTGGAATTTTAACAGCATCTAACATTTTTACTGATTCTTCAAAAGCATCATGTCTAGTCATACCTTTATGTTTAATCAAAACTTCCATTAACTGTTTTTTAACTTTTAAATATGGATTTAAAGAAGTCATTGGATCTTGAAAAATCATTGCAATTTGTTCAGCTCTAATATGATTTAACTCTTTTTCTGGTAAATTTAAAATTTCATTTCCCTGAAATTTTACACTTCCACTTGCTATTCCATTTTTTGCTAACAATCCCATAATAGAAAAAACACTTTGACTTTTTCCACTTCCTGACTCACCAACGATTCCCAATGTTTTTCCCTCTTCAAGAGAAAAATTTAGTTTATTTACTGCTTGAACAATTCCATCAGGAGTTTCGAAACTTACACTTAAATCTTTTACATCAAGTAAACTCATACTAACTCCTATCTATCTTTTGGATCAAGAGCATCTCTTAGCCCATCACCAACAAAGTTGAAACAAAAAAGCGTAACTACTAGGAATAACCCTGGGTAAATTAGCTGCCAAATTGCAATATCCATTACTTTAGAACCTTCATTAACTAAAGCTCCCCATGACGTATCAGGTTCTTGAACTCCAAGTCCTAGAAAACTTAAAAATGATTCAAAAATAATCATGTTTGGAATTAAAAGTGTTGCATAAACAACTACAATTCCAATTACATTTGGAATAATGTGTTTTCGTACAATTTTAGAATTTGAAGTACCACTTACGTGAGCTGCTTCAATAAATTCTTTTTCTTTTAATCCTAAGGTTTGACCTCTTACAATTCTTGCAATATCTAACCATGAAACCATTCCAATAGCAACAAAAATAAATCCGATGTTTCTACCAAAAAATGTTACCAGTAAAATAACAAAAAACATAAAAGGAAATGATGCTAAAATATCAACAAATCTCATCATGATATTATCAACTTTACCACCAATAAAACCAGCAGTTGCGCCATATAATACACCAATCAAAACAGCAACCAGTGCACCCATAATACCAACCATAAGTGATATTTTTCCACCTTGAAGTGTTCTAACAAAAATATCTCTACCTAAATCATCTGTCCCAAAATAGTGCCCATTTTCAAAGTTAGGGGCCATTTGCATATAGTCCCAATCAATATCATCATAAGCATGTATTGAAATACTTTGACCAAATATAACCAACAAAACAATTATTGCAATTACACACAAACTAAAAACAGCAGCTTTATTTTTTAAAAACCGTACTTTTGCATCTTGAAATAAACTTCTACTTTCAAGTTCTAAATCTTTTAGAACTTCAGTATTTTCTTCGTCTCTACTTATTGTACCAATCATAATTTAATCTTTAATATTTAATTTTTGGATCAATAACAACGTATAAAATATCTACAATTGTATTGAATAATATCATTAATCCACCAACAATAATTGTCAATGTTAATACCATGTTATAATCTCTGTTTAACGCACCATTTACAAAAAGCTGACCAATTCCTGGAAGTCCAAAAATTGTCTCAATTACAACTGAACCAGTAATAATACCAACAAATGCTGGTCCCATGTATGAAACTACGGGTAAAATTGCAGGTCTTAGAGCATGGTGAAGAATAATATATTTACTTGCCATTCCTTTTGCTTTTGCAGTTCGAATAAAGTTTGAGTTTAAAACTTCAATCATACTTGCTCTCATAATTCTGGCAATAGAAGCAATATATCTAAAACTCATAGCTAATACTGGAAGAATGATATATTCTATATTTCCACCATTCCAACCACCAGCTGGTAAAACTTTAAAGTAAATTGCAAAAACAACTACTAAAATTGGACCTAATACAAAGTTAGGAATTGCGACACCAACCATTGCAAAAGACATTACAGCGTAATCTATTTTTGTATTTTGATTCAGGGCACCTACTACTCCACAGGCGACGCCTATCACTATGGCTAACACAAAAGCCCAAAATCCAATTTTAACAGATACTCCAAATGAAGCATTAACTAATTCATTAATACTAAAATCTTTGTATTTAAATGAAGGACCAAAATCCCAACTAACAACATCTTTTAGATAATAGACATATTGCACATATAAAGGCTTATCAAGGTGATATTTTGCCTCAATGTTTTTCATCAGTTCAGGTGAAATATCTCTATCATCTGTAAATGGTGAACCAGGTGCTGAGTGCACTAAAATAAATGAGATACTAATAAGTATCAACAAAGTTGGTATTGCTACCAATATTCTTTTAATTATAAATTTTAACAATTCATTCTCCCAAAATAAAAGGGCTTGTTAATATAACAAGCCCTTTTTTTACTATTGATAATTATTTTTTGATGTATAAATGCTTAGTGTAGATTGCACCAAGTGGGTTTACTTTAGGGTATCCGCCAACTCTTGGTTTAATTAATCTTGCATTTGAGTATTGAAATAATGGAATAACTGGCATATCTTGTGCTACCATTAAATCAACTTGTTGATAAAGTTTATTTCTTTTTGCATCATCTGAAGTAACTCTTGCTTCATTCATTAACTTATCATATTTTGGGTTATTGTAAAATGAGTTATTTGAAGAGTGTCCTACTGTTAATAAATCTAACATAGTAGATGCTTCATTATAATCTCCAATCCAACCAGC
>ENA-ORXI01002226-ORXI01002226.1-sediment-metagenome-genome-assembly--contig:-NODE-2226-length-14126-cov-13.054025_pt1 | contig 14126 bp, 11 predicted proteins | sample MGYA00237861_ERZ511468 | MGnify/ENA primary metagenome ERZ511468 (study PRJEB26299, sample SAMN06266213) | sediment metagenome | isolation source: Hudson Canyon methane seep mesocosm | place... | reverse complement strand
AATGCTATTTTGGTTTATCTTGCCAGTCAATACGATTTTGATCATACCTGGTTACCGATTGAACCTGCTAAAGCGGCTGAAGTGCAGCGTTTTTTATCGGTTGCGACAGGGCCAATTACTCAAGGCCCTGCTACTGCACGCAAAATAAATTTATTTGGCGCCAGACTGGATCATGTTAAAGCCATAGAAGTAGCACATAACACGTTAACAATATTGGACGAACATCTAGAAGAACGAGATTGGTTAGCCGCTGATTTCCCAACCATTGCTGATATTGCAAACTACTCATACATTGCACATGCCCCTGAAGGAGATGTGTCTTTACGACATTATCTCAACATTAATTTGTGGTTGCAGCGCATTGAAGACTTACCAGGTTTTATTCCATTACAAGATTCTTTGATTGGGTTAGCAGCCTAGTTCATAACATTATCTTCGATACAACTAAAACTCATTGGAGAAAATCATGTCTGAATTTACTCAATATCAGAAAAATACCGCTAAAAAAGAGTCAATCCCCGCTCTAAAACAGGCAGAAGATTTATTTGGCTTTGTCCCAAACTTAATAGCTGCGTTAGCTGAATCACCAGCGACTGTTAATGCGTATTTCCAATTAAACAGTCAATTTGATAGCACATCATTTACCTCGGTAGAAAGGCAAGTGATTATGCTAACCGTTAGTCGTTATGCTGATTGCCAATACTGTCTTGCAGCACACAGCACTATTTCTAAAATGCTGAAAGTTTCAGATGAAAGGGTTAATGCTATTATTTATGGTCACCCTATTACCGAACCTAAACTTGAAGCCTTACGTATTTTTACTCACTTAGTAGTTGAAAAACAGGGGAAGTTAGCGAATTGGGATCTGACTAATTTTTATCAGGCTGGTTACAACAAACAGCAGGTGTTAGAAGTTATTCTGGGCATCAGTTTTATGACTTTGAGCAATTATATCAACCATATTAATGATACGCCAATTGATATGGTTTTTGCAGGCCATATACCTGAACCCCACTTAACACAGCTTGCAGCCTAATAATGTTTATTGCTGACATCTATTTATATACCTGTATTCATCAACGTGCTGGCTTATATAACTTATGTTTTTACTTAAACATCAATAAGGTAAAAAACTTATGAGCCACACAATACACAGAACAGATACACCAAACTAAAGGCCCTATGATGAAACCAACTAATCTAAAACAACAAACACCTAATAATCAGCTTCCAGCCTTATCAGATAAAGAAAATGATAACCAAGACGGCCGTTATGATTATCTGATGCTCCTGACTAATGACTGGATAGCCTCACAAAACCACAGCAATGATTTTATCCGTTCCATCAATTAGAAAACAGCAAATAAATTTTTTAAAGGATATTTATGCCTTACGTCAATGTTCAAATCACAAAGGGCGCTACACGCGCTGAAAAACAAACAATTGTTAAAGAAATAACCGAAACACTTGTTAATACGCTTAAAAAAAATCCTGAGCACATTCACATTGTCATTCAGGAGATTGAAGAACAAAACTGGGGGTTTTCAGGTCAACTTACCGATGACTGGAATAATGAGCATCAATGAAATATTTTGATTTTCGCTTGATTCCCAGCTGCTGCCTGTACATGACTGAAAGTGCCTATTCAATTAATAGAGATATACCTAGCATACTAATGAAATAGAATGGTCACTATCGCCCAAATCAGCCATTCAACAAAACATTTTAAGTTAAGGAGTAAACACCTAGCCCCTTTATATACATCTTGTCAGATAGATTTTGAGTCAGCACCATTTATATGCCTAACATAATATTTCTTATGAAAAAGGGAAATATGGTTAAGTGTATTACTGCCATATTGATATACCCTGAATTCGTATATTAATTGTTAAACACAGGGATAGAAAAAAATTAGTCATAGTTATTATTCTCCCTATCCCATTGAATAGAATCCCTGACTGCCTCAATAACTAACTGCCCAATGAGCTCTCCCATTAACGTGTGTTTTCCACAAAATTCTATGCAGAGCTTAGCTGTTTTTTGTGTAGCCAGTATCACAGAATCAGTCCCTGTTCCCGTAGCAAGCTGATTAGAAATAGGGCTTTTAATATTTAAAGTTTGCAACGCGGCTGCTTTAGCTTCGGTGATAATCATGACGGCTTCTACCATTGCCGCAGAGGTAAAACTTGCCGTACTGATTAATATGATATTAATGGTATCGTGCGTTACACTTCGGGTTGAAAGCGTCCGACATTCAGCATAATCACCTGCTCGCCTTGGGTTAGATAAGCCAGCAGTCACTAAAATAAGAATATCTATATTCTCAACTCTAGCCTGCCTTATACGCAATGATTTCATAGAAGCTGCTGTCATCATGCCAACAGCCAATCCTTTCCATTGATGTTGCCTGCAATAATTATTGAGTGAGTTTGCTGGTGTATCATGATGGCAATATTTTTTAGGGACTTTCAGATTAAGTAGATGATTAACATCCTGAAAGCCCCCATTAAATACAGCCGAACTCAGTGACACGAATGGCGTTGTAAAGGTAATATGAAGATGATCTTCTGTCTGTTCAAAAACAATCTGAGACGGAAAAATAGTCTTGTTATCCAATACCTTAGCCTATTAATGTATTTTACTAGTTCTGGCTGTCTGCAAAGTGGATAGTAATTGCTTTATAGCTTTAACACTTGCAAAAATAACCACTGCATAGACTAAGGTATACCCCAAATAAGAAGGGTAATATTTTGCAACTCTAGTGCTATATTCAAGCCAGTTTACATCAGAAAACTTACCTGACAGCAGATAAAAAATGCCATTTGAAAGAGCAAAAGCAGCCGATGTTGCAATAAATAAAACACTAAACTGGCTGAGTAATTCAGTCAATTTCAAGGTTTTATATCTAGCACAATAACGCCCAGCAAACCACAAACAAGCGTATGTTGGAATTAAAAAAACATAGGCTGAGGATATACAATAATCACTCACACCAAACTGAGTAATTGCCAAATAATCAATAAGCCCTGCTTCTATCAATAACAGCACAAATAATTTCCAGGTTCTCATCCACATTCCGGCAAAAAAGAAAGCGGCCAGTGAAGCATCAGGTAAAGATAAAGCACCTCCAAAATGATGGAATCGAGTAGCAAGCATCAGTCCTATTAAAGCGACTGGCATTCTTATTTTTTCTATATTTAAATTCATGTTTTTTCTGTTCTAAAATAATTATTTTTAAGTTATGCGATAAGGTGTCTTGAATCAATACGCATAATGAATGGATGCAAAAAAGTTTCTATCCGCCGTATTGAAGCCTTGATTAGTTTGGTATTGATCATTCAATAAATTATTGAGTTTGGCTTTGACAGTCCAACTGTTATTTATTTGATAGGCGGTTCGTAAATCCCAAACGATGGCACCATGTAGTTTTGTTGTGCCATCTAATCGATCACCCGACACTTGCAAAGATGACCCTACCGTTAGACGATTAAAAAACTCTCTGGAGATATCTACGCCTAAATGTAGTTGCGACCGATCTGATAAACGCTGATTAGTAACACGGTCTTTTGCACTTAAAGCACTCCCGTTTAAGGCAATATTCCAGGCATAAAGTTGGGTCGATATTTCCCCTTCTATCCCATCAATTTGAGCTTTATTAATGTTTTCAGGTTGCCAGTTACCTTGGCTATCTTTAACCCATGCAATTAAATTATCAATATCGGTATGATAAGCTCTTAGCATCCATTGCCCCCATTGATGCTGCCCTTCTAAGCCAACTTCAAATGTTGTCGATTCTTCAGGTTTCAAATGGCTATTGCCTGAATCTGGCCAATATAAATCATTAAATGTCGGCGCTTTGTAGCCACTGCTAAAATTAGCAACTACATCCATCCCAGTTCCTAGCAAGCCTATTCTAAACCCACCATTACCAGTAACATGAGATCCAAATTGCTCATCTTCATCACCCCTAACTGAAGCATTAAAATCAATCAAATCAAACCAGCGACCATAATACTCAGCAAAGCCTCCTATATCATAACGATCTGTTTCAGCATAAGATTGATGACTTTCCACATGGTCATTCCTAAAGTCTGACCCAATAACAATCTCATGATTGCTACCTAATTTTATTTGATTAGATAAACTGACCATTCGGCGACGGGTATTAAAAAAGCTACCGTCGGGTTGCCTACTTTCATCTCTGGACTCACCCAATGTTATTTTTGCAAGCCAGTCATTAGATAATTGCAGTTTGGCAGACCCCCCAACATTTTGAATAACAAAATCATTGCGATCACTTCCCCAGTTATTATCAAATTCATTTTCACCTTGAGATCTTAGGACAAAAGCTTCCACACTATAATCATCATTAAACTGATAACCTATGCGTGCATTAAAACTGGTATTTTCGTAACCATCTCGATCATCATCCTTTGCGCTTGATGAGGTAGCATTAAAGCCAGAAGTCGTTTGATGTGATGCGCCAAAAGCATACCAAGCCTGCTGATATTGCCCACTCATATGACCACTCACTTTAGCCGTATCATATGAGCCACCTCCCAAATCAATTGACACACTTGGCTGCTTATCAGGCTTAAGCAAACCTTTTCTAGTAAATATTTGAATCACACCGCCTATCGCATCAGAACCGTATAAACTGGACTGAGAACCCCGAACAATTTCAACGCGTTCTATTTGGTCTATAGCTAAAGATGAAAAAGGCGCTGTTCCCAAAGTAACAGAACCCATTCGAATGCCATCGATCAACACTAAAACATGTTGACTACTCGTTCCTCTGATAAAAATACTGCTCGCTTTGCCTGCACCACCACTTTCAGAAACATCAACACCTGTTGCTCGTTTTAATAAGTCAGGCACACTTTGTACCTGCAGGCGCTCAATATCTTGTCGAGTAAAAACAGTACTGGCAGCAGATAAATGATCAATAGATTGATCAGTTCGAGTAGCCGTAACAATAAAACCTGGAAGCTCTACAGCTGGCTCAGCCTGAGCAGATGAAGTAACAGGAAAAAGGGTAAAAGCAGATAAAGGAAAAGCTAAAAATGAATTTTTCATATGTCCTTGCACTCCCCGTGCAAACAAAGTTAAATTTGCAGAGAGGACAAAAAACAAAAATAGAAGAGCGCTATGCCTTTCTATTCCGTAAGCAGCCCTCCGCTGCACCGAATAAAACTTTCGGGCAGGTTTCCGGGCTTATAAGTTGAATTAATCTGATACATCACCTTCCCATATCATTGATACAGTGGTATTTAATATATCTTAAACTTATCTACCGTTGCGGGGGCAGCGTCGGAATTGCTTCAAAAATGAAACGCACCGACTTCCCTTTTAACCCTTAAATAAAAGATATTTTAGGGCACCAAAAAGTAAGGGAGCTGATTATAGAGAGTTATCTGAATAAATCAAGGCTTATAAAAATTAAAGCTAAAACGTGTGCCCTGAAACGTATTGACACATCAACCCTCAATTTTCTCGTAAATATTGAATATATTTTATATCGTCCTTTAACACATGACTTATCAATAAATCTTTTATAGCGAAACATATTTCAGCACATTGCTGACGAGTCGTATCTTCTTGTTCAATATCGCACATGGATTTATTGAGTTTTTGCATATTTTGCTGATGTATCTGGGCATGATTCTCTGCATCAGGATAGTTACACTCAACAAACAACAATTCTTCATGAGTAAAATGCTCAACCGTATCAACATACAATTGTTTTAAAATCTGCAATACTTCTTCTTTATCAAACTCATGCGCTTCAATTTCATTACTTACAGCATTCAACAAATCAAGCATATGCAGATGTTCATGATCAATTTCCGAGTTGGACATACTCATCACCTCAGACCATTTTGAACTGTAGTGGATGAAATTATTTCTACCAGAATTCTTGACTGCATACATGGCTTCATCAGCTTTTCTCAACAACTCTGCTGGGGTCTTTCCATCATCAGGAAATTCAGAAATACCGACACTACAACCAATAAAATACTCATTTCCATTCAGTATAAATGCCCGAGATAACTCAGCAATTATCTTCTGGGTTACCGTCATCCAAGCATCATTCTGGCTATCGATATGCGATAAAACAATCGAAAATTCATCTCCTCCTATTCTTGCTACTATGTCATGTCTGCGTACACAGGATTTAAGCCTGCTAGCAACTTCAACCAATAACTCATCCCCCCTTTCATGCCCCAATTCATCATTTATCAGCTTAAAGCGATCAAGATCAATAAATAAAACAGCGACGCCAAATGAAAACTGTCGAGCCTGCTTCAAAGTGTCTGTCAAACTATCAAAAAACAGCAAGCGATTAGGTAAAGCCGTTAATGGATCATGCAAAGCCTTTTTCGTCATATCTTTCGCATAAGACTCAAGTTTTGCTTTTCTGTTATGTAGCGAGCGATCAGATTCTAATAGCACATTGCCCAGTTTCCCCATTTCATCATTTTCATCCAAAGAATAAGGTACTGCAAGCTTGCCATCTCCAATGTTTTCTCCCATCTTTGTTAAATCATTTAAGGGATTCCTTACCAGGCGCCGGATTGCAAAAACTAGCAGTAGAATTGTGGAAAAAGAAATGACGATAACAAAAGAAAAAATTTCCCCTCTTTTTCTATAAGAAAAACTTAACTCTTCTTCTATCGGAATTGAAACACTGATACCACCACGAATATCATCTATTTGATAGCCTTGAAAGCCATGGCACCTGAGACAGTCTTTTCTGGTTTTCAATGGCGCCATATAGCGAAAATAAGGCAGACCTTTTTTATCCGTGTATTGAGTCTTTTCCAGGACTCCTTTTTCAAAGGCAATTAGCGATGCTTTTTCAAAATCATCCGGCTTATTATTTGGATTGATCAACTGCAGACTGGTCAGATGAAAACTGATATCGCTATGTGACGCTGACTCAACTGATAACTGTCTTGTCATCATCGCCGGGTTGATTAACCCCAGTCTACGCCCTTTTTGATCAATCAGTTCGGGCTCAATATCAGCTTTAGCCCCTGTGCGTGGAGCAACTTTATACAAATAAGGATTGGGCTGCTCCCCTTCCTCTAATAACACATAGATGCCACCATGCTCTGCATTCCAGTGCCGGGTTATCTGAATCTGGTTAAAGAGAGAGCGCGATTGTTTAAGCAGCAATCTTTCCAGCTGACTCTGTTCACTATGAAAATAATAAACGCCGATGAGTAAGCCGGAAAGAAAAAGTCCCGATGAAACAATCAACAGGATTTTAGATTCCAGCGAAAATTTTAATTTCATAATCTCATAGTCATAAATGATAAATACCCCTAAGACTCTAAAACCCTCACTGCCATTACGTTAAGGGATTAGTCCGTTGGGGCGCAGTGCTTTAGCCTGCATTCATAGCTAAAAAGTGCAGGCTAAAGCCTGCGCCCCAGGCTGTATTACTATTAACTTAATACACGCCTGAATCAAGTTATTATAACCTTATCTATCAACTGACTCCTAGTGTAAGAGCCTTAGACTTCAATCAACTAAATCCCGTAAAAATTCTAGAACCGCTCATCCCAGGCTTTATCCATCCTCTTCGGCGATATGGGATAAGCCGTCTTAAGCTGCTGGGCAAATAATGAAACTCTTAACTCTTCCAGATCCCAGCGAAACCTATCCTGCTCAGGATTCACACAGACCTTTTTTGCCTTAGTTTCCACTTCATCCCAATAGCGCTTCCAGTAACGGTTGAGTTGCTGCATTGCCTGTTTTTCATCTTTTTGCTTATCCAGACGATATTCGATGGCTTTTAAATAACGAATAATCGACTTCAGCTGATTATAAGGCGTATAGAAAACGAAACCAGAATAAATCAATCTGTCTAATTGCTGCTTAATATCCTCTGCAGCAAGCTTTTGGGTACTGGCAGATTGCAATAGTTTCTTTATATTGAAGTAGCGTTCCATAATATCGTTGACTGTCTTGCCAATTTCATTGGCAAAACTGACCAGGTATTGTTTATTATTTTTCAGGCTGTCATCAAAAGCATCCTGGGTTCTAATCTCGCCCTCTTGCAGAAAAGTAGCCGCTATCACCGCAAATAAGATATCCTCTTTATAAGACTTACCGGCTCTGTCCTTTATTAATGGATGTTGAGTTAATTTATTGTAGTTTAACTCTGCAACAGGAGATCGGGGTAGGTTCCTCATCAAATAGGTGCAATCTTTACGCGCCTGCAATTGAAACAGTCTAACCAAACCTAAGAAATGAGCCTGTTCCGCTTTATCTCGGGTATCAAAAATTCGCACCCCTACTGCATCAGCCTCGTCAATAATCGCAGGAAAACCCACGAAAGACTGACCTTTCTGGATAAATTCATAGGTCTCGGGCAAATCATCAAACGCCCATTGGATACAGCCAGTATGATTCATCTCATCGGCCGCAATTTGATCAAAACTATCGCCTGCGGTTTCACTGTGTTTATTTTGCAAAGCCTTTAAGTTCCGCCCATAGCCTATTGAGCCGCCCTTCTCATCCACCACTCTATAATTCATTTTTAAGTGATCACTCAGCGCTGATGGATTCCATTCTGTTAACGGAATCGCTTCACCTGTTAATTTACGCAAACGCATCCCTAACCATTCATATAAAGAGCCTTTAAAATCAGGCTCGATTTCCAGACAGGCTTTTGCGGTTTGTGGCACGGGAACAAAATGTTTACGCACTTGCTTTGGCAATGATTTTATCAAGGCGATCAATTTTTCTTCCAGCAGGCCGGGAACCAGCCACTCAAAAGGCTGGTTTGAGATTTGATTCAGCTGATGAACAGGAATAATCGCCGTGACCCCATCTTCATCATGACCAGGTTCAAAACGATATTGCAATTCGATTGATAGACTACCCACATCTTTATGATCAGGATAATCCCAGTCACTGACATGTTCCTCATCCTGACGGGTTAAGTCTTCCTTGGTTAAAAATAACAGTTTGGGGGTTTCTTTTTCGGCTGTTTTACGCCATTTATCCAGAGTAATGCCATTAACCACCTGTTCTGGCAATTTGTTATCATAAAACTCGTATAACCATTCCTCATCTTCGATTAAATCAACCCGCCGGCCTTTATGCTGAATATACCCCACTTCTTCCAGCAAATTCATATTGGCTTTAAAAAAGGGCGCATTGGTATGATAATCTTGTGCCACCAGACCACAACGAATAAACAATGCTCTGGCTGCTTTTGGGTCTATCCGTTCATAAGGAATTTTTCTTTTAGGCTGCACGGTTAAACCATACAATAATACCCGCTCATACACTGCTGAACGGCCTGCCTTTTTTTCCCAATGCGGCTCATAATAACTGGACTTAACCAGATGTGGCGCACAACGCTCTATCCACTCTGGTTCTATCTTGGCGACATTACGGGCATAGACTTTTGAAGTTTCAACCTGCTCGGCCGCCATTATCCACTTAGGCTTGGCTTTGTGTTGCCCCGAACCCGGGAAGATAAAAAATTTCAGATTTCTGGCACCAACATATTCATATTGTTCATGGCGGAAACCGATATTGGATAATAAGCCCGGCAATAATGCACAATGAATCGCTTCATAACCCGCATCAGAGGTATTGGGTTTTAATTTCAACTCACCTTTAATCACCTGCATGATCTGGGCATGAATATCAAACCATTCTCGCATGCGTATATAGGATAAAAAATGGTCCTTGCAGTATTTTCGTATCTTATTATTAGACAGGTGTTTTTTCTGTTCTTCAAACACTTTCCATACATTATGAATAGTTAAAAAATCAGAATCATCAATCTTAAATTCAGCATGCTTACTCTCAGCCTGCTGCATTTTATCCGCAGGTTTTTCACGCGGATCTTGTATGCTCAAAGCAGAGACAATAATCGCCACTTCGGTTAAACAATTCAGCTTATCAGCGGCTAATAACATTCGCGCCAGCTTTGGGTCGGTTGGTATTTTTGCTAATTGCCGTCCCATCGGCGTGATCTGACCGTTCTTATCTAAGGCATTCACCTCATGCAAAGAGTTTTTTCCATCCCGAATCATTTTATCTTCAGGCGGCTCTACAAAAGGGAAGTCTTCTATCTCACCGAGTTTTAAAGAGGTCATCTGTAAAATAACAGAAGACAGATTGGTCCTTAAAATTTCCGGTTCAGTAAATTGCGGTCTGGCCAGAAAATCTTCTTCTGAATACAGTCGTATACAAATACCATCTGCCACACGCCCACAGCGCCCTGCCCTTTGATTTGCGCTGGCCTGAGAAATTTTTTCTATCGGCAGTCGTTGAATTTTACTGCGATGACTATAGCGACTGATACGCGCATGCCCAGTATCAATCACACTTCTAATGCCTGGAACAGTCAGCGAGGTTTCTGCAACATTAGTCGCCAGCACTATTCGAGATTTGCCTTTCGGTTTAAACACCCGTTCCTGCTCACTAACGCTGAGTTTGGAATATAAAGGCAAAATATCGCAATGCGCTGGATTATGTTTTTTTAATGATTCAGTGGTTTCCCTGATTTCCCTTTCGCCATTAAGAAAGATCAAAATGTCGCCAGGCAAATCTCGATGTAACTCATCCACCGCATCAACAATGGCTTGTTGTATATCAGCAGCCGTTTCATCATCCTCTTCAATCAATTCCAGCGGTCTGTAACGCATTTCGACCGGATAAGTCCGCCCCGAGACATTAATAATTGGCGCATCGCTAAAATGTTTGGAAAAGCGTTCTGGATCAATCGTTGCAGAAGTAATAATCAATTTTAAATCAGGACGCTTAGGCAATAACCAGCGCATATAGCCCAGTAAAAAATCGATATTTAAACTGCGCTCATGTGCTTCATCAATAATAATAGTGTCATATTGATTTAAATACGGATCATTCTGCGATTCAGCCAGTAAAATCCCATCGGTCATCAGCTTAACTAATGACCTATCATGGGTTTTGTCATGAAAACGCACTTTATAGCCGACTGAGCGTCCTATAGGCTGCCCTAGTTCTTCAGCAATTCTGTCTGCAACGGTGCGTGCAGCAATTCGTCTAGGTTGAGTATGACCAATAAAACCATTAACTCCTCGACCGATATCTAAACAAATTTTGGGAATTTGGGTGGTTTTACCCGAACCTGTTTCACCACACAAAATTAACACCTGGTTTTTCAGAATTAACTGGGCAATATCATCCTTTTTATCTGTAACGGGTAAATCTGGGTATTCAATACGGGGAACACTGGTTTTACGTTGATTACGTTTATTAATTGATTGATCTATCTGGGCTGCCAAACTGGCCAGCTTTTGTGCCGGATCATTGCCTTTTTTATGTTCACTGCGTAAACGGTCGAGTTGTCGCTTGTAACGATGTTTATCGACATTCATGCAGGACTGCAACTGTTTGGAAAGTTGTTGAATTGACTCGTGACTAGGCATTAAAAGAACCAGACAAAAGCTGGGTATTATATACCTTTCAAGTTTGAGTGAGCTATTTCAAATAACGATTTTTTAAAAGATGAGTCCTAGTAGTTCAGACTCAATCAGATAATTTTTATATTTTAATCGCAATCAATCCGTACACCGAAAGGCTGTTATTCGACCCATTGTTGTCAATCCAGAAAATGATCGTGCTCAAATTCTTTGCTAGCCACTGGTTTTACCTGTACCCGCCTCAGTATTTACTTGTTGCCAGCCTAATTTAAATGTATGCTAGCGTTCAAATATCTACAATTCAAATTACAAACACAAAAAGCTTAATGAAAACACGTATTTTTACTATTTTATTTCTCTTACTAATGAGTGTAGCCAGCTTTTTGCCATTCCCAACGACCACTTTGCTTTGCCTGTTTGCGGCCATTTTTCGACCATATTGGTTTAAAAGAGTCGTCGATGAAGTCTATAAAAGTAAAAAACCGATTAGTCACTAGATTGCCAAGTTATAAAAACCTGGCAATTCTCAGGTTTTACTTCCTTCACTCTTTTTATTCTTTGCTTAGCATGCAAGATGCAAGACCAGGCTTTGTTATTTGTTCAGGGCTAACCTGGGCACGAAACCGGGTGTGATTTTGAACAACAGTTTGCGAGGTAAATGTACAAAATGAAATGGAGGTTTGGGCTTCAGGTTTAGCACTTTCCTAGAGACATTTTTTCCTAGATAGTTTAATTGCTTCATCCACACATGAACCCGTATTAGACCATACAACATTTAATCTATGATTTTTTTGCTCAGAGTCGGATGAGTGAGCATCCATTATTGCTCTATCTAGATCTTGGATTGCGTTCACTAACGCTTCAATTTCCACCTCTTTGAAAAGCATTCTTATTTTTGATGATTCTTTTTTTAATTTAAACCTAGAGCTCCGCCATATTTCTTCAATGTAGCCGGCTTCGCCTTCACTGTAACTATCTACATCTAGCTCATCCGATTGCATCACTAAAAACCTGCTTCTAATGTCTTCAGAAATCTCAATTATCTTTAAGAGTGATTCGTATCTGTCTGTCCATAATCGCTCATTTCTGTTCTTTAATATTGCAAAATAAGCACCAAAAAGTGCGCCATTAAATGCTATTAATACAGGAAGAAGTCCTTCATGGCTGTCTCAAGTGTTTGTCTCGGTCTGTTTATCATACACTCTATGACTCGCCACCTGCCAAGTCATAACGAAGATAAAGGGGTCAGCACCCATTCCAAAGAAAAAATATAACACCTTGTTTTAACAAACTAAATTACTTTTAATCATTAAAATGGTACTGCCCCCTATTCCCAAGGTCTTCTGTTGCCTCTGGTGACCATTTTACTGAGTAGTCCATTTACTAAATTTCCTTTCAACCTCTTCTTGACTCAATGACTTTTCAATATCAGCCCTAGCAATACCTCTTTGAATTTTTTCAACAACATAAAGATGATATTGAATGTCTTCTAAAACACATTCATCTGGTAGTGTATCAAGTAGTGTTCTCACTTCTTCTTTCGCTGTATTCATAATTGTCTCGTAATTTTAATTATGCTGATAATGTACTTTATATCATAGCCGTAAATTAAAGCTATTTACTTTGCAGAAAAACCAGAGTCAGGTCTTTGACTTATGATTACTTAAAATCCCTCAAATTATCGAAGAATGTAACTTAAAATTATAGACAGACAAATGGCTGACCTTTTTCTCTTGTAAAATAAAGGATGACCCCTTATAAAATCATAACAAACTGACAATCATAAATCAAAGACCTGACCCCGCCAGTTTTTTAATTGAGGAAGACAAGGCAACGATTATTGTTTTTCATGAGCAAGGATTTAGCGATGAATTTACAGTGTTTTTTGATAGGGAGCCTGTTGGTGTTGTGACGTCGGAATCACCCCTCAAACTATCAGTAACCGGAGGAGAACATGAAATACATACTGAAGTAACTGCGGCTATAGACAGAGTTACAAAGAAAATTTATGAAGCAGGGAAAATTTACTATATGCGAATATGGCTTGATATGGGTATGTGGGTGAGTTCAATCAGAATAGACCCTACCCATGAAAGATCGAGCTACAGTGTTAACAGCAATAAGCCTGAACAAGCCGAATATACCCACACTCAAGTTAAATTAAATACTCCCCCCCTAAGTCCCTATATAAAAGCAACTAACACAACAGTTCTTGTTAATGATACTTTAAACAAACCAGTTGCTATTACATCATCAAACAAACTGAATTCACCCTGTATCAATAGAATGAAAAACACGTCTGATTATTCAAAGAATATGAAGAGTATTATTGAAAATAATCAAGGCTCTGAATATCAAAATGCAATTAATGCTTTAAATGCAAAAATTGAAAAGGCATGTTCAGAATATAATTTCTAGATGTCTCAGTTTGTATTCTTTGTGAGACCACCTACCAGTCCTTTGTGTTACCTATAGGGCTACCAAGTTACTGAAGCTACCTGAATTTCAAGTGATTAACGCATATTGGCGTGATTTAAGGGTCAGTTCTAACATTCATACATTTTTGTTGGAATGTTAGAACTGACCCCGAAATCGTTAGAATCTAATTTACTCTGAATGGATCCCCGATAAAAGACCTCGGGGATGACGCGTGGTCGTTGGATTTATTCTTTTTCCGTATAATTTAGCGGA
>ENA-ORXI01002225-ORXI01002225.1-sediment-metagenome-genome-assembly--contig:-NODE-2225-length-14129-cov-3.629804_pt1 | contig 14129 bp, 14 predicted proteins | sample MGYA00237861_ERZ511468 | MGnify/ENA primary metagenome ERZ511468 (study PRJEB26299, sample SAMN06266213) | sediment metagenome | isolation source: Hudson Canyon methane seep mesocosm | place... | reverse complement strand
ACGTCTTTACCTTCACCAACCATCCACTCAGATAAGTTTCTAGCTTGTTGATATCTCCAGTGAGTTCCAATTAAATCCGAATCATTAATGTATGCATCATAGATATTTTGACCCGTTTGCATTTGAGTTTGTAGTTTTTCAACAACGTCACCCTCACCAATAATGTCATGAACCACTTTAATACCAGTTAAGTCATAAAATGCCTTAGTTAATGTTTTACTTTCGTAAACATGTGTACCAATACCTTCTGAAACAACTTTAATTGTCATACCTTTATAAGGTGTAGCAGCTTTTTCAAACCAAGCCATTTCAGATTTTTGTTCTGCTTTAGTTAAAACAGAAGGTTGGAATTCATCCATCCATTTGCTCATATCAGCAGCACTTGCAGTAACCGCACTTAAACCTAATAGCATTACTAATGCTGAAGTAGTAACTCTTCTTTTAATTTCCATGTATCTCTCCTATATAGAATTAACCCAAATATGACGTAAAGAATAAACCTGATGTTCATCTTTGAGCCTATAATATCTGCAAATTTTACAAACACTATACACTCAAGTATGAACAACATTTTATCTCTTGTTCATATTTAAGTTTTAATTTTTTAAACCCAACGAAAAACCGCTAAGCCATAAAAAAAACAAACAACCATTCCACCAAAAATAGGTGCACCAAACATTGCTAACCAGCCAAGACAAATAAATGCCGAACCTAGTAAACTAAGAAAGAGCCGATCCCCAGGTGTAGTTTCAATCCTCAATATTCCCATTCTAGGCGCCTGTGGCGCTTTGATTGCCCAAATTGTCATGATAACTAAAGCCAACAAGATACAACTAAAAAATAAAGCAGTTGCATTTGTCCATGCCATCCAAGATAAATTCATCAAACTCTCCTTATACTCTACCTAGGGATAGACCCTTGGCAATATGATTTCTTACAAAATAAATAACAATAGCACCTGGCACTAATGTTAATATACCAGCAGCTGCTAAAACTCCCCAGTCAACCCCTGAAGCGGAAACTGTTTTTGTCATTGTTGCACCAATTGATTTTGCATCAACTGCTGTTAATGTTCTACTTAAAAGTAATTCAACCCATGAGAACATGAAACAGAAAAATGCGGCAACTCCAATACCAGAAGAAATTAAAGGCGTAAATATTTTTGTAAAAAATTTAAAGAAACTAAACCCATCTACATAAGCAGTCTCATCAATTTCTTTTGGAACCCCTCTCATAAATCCCTCTAAAATCCAAACGGTTAAGGGAACATTAAACAGTGTATGTGCAAGCGCTACTGCTATATGTGTATCAAATAAACCAACACTTGAATAAAGTTGGAAAAATGGCAAAGCAAATACAGCAGGTGGTGCCATTCTATTTGTTAGTAGCCAGAAAAACAGATGTTTATCTCCTAAAAATGTGTATCTACTAAAAGCATAAGCTGCAGGAAGTGCAACGGCTAAGGAGATAATGGTATTCATTACAACATACGTCATCGAGTTTATATAACCCCAATACCATGTTGGATCTGTAAAAATAGTAATATAATTATCAAAGGTTAAATTATTAGGATATAGTGAAAATGTACCTAATATTTCTTCATTTGTTTTTAAACTCATATTTAATAACCAATACACAGGTAACATTAAAAATATGATATATATAAGCATAATCGTTGGCGATTTGCTTGAAAAAAAGCCTTTTTTTGTTTGTGAATTATTCATATTACGCCTCCTGCTTATCAATATTTGTCATGATGGTAAAAAATGCCCATGACATAAGTAAAATCACTAAGAAGTAAATCAGTGAAAATGCAGCAGCAGGTCCAAGATCAAATTGTCCAATAGCCATTTTTACAAGGTCAATTGATAAAAATGTTGTTGCATTTCCAGGACCACCACCTGTTACAACCATAGGTTCAGTATAAATCATAAAACTGTCCATAAATCTCAACAGAGATGCAATTAGTAGTACTCCCATCATTTTAGGAAGTTGTATATATCTAAATACACTCCATTTTGATGCTTGATCAATTTTTGCAGCTTGATAATAAGCACCTGGAATGGATTGTAAACCAGCATAACAAAGTAATACAACCAGTGAAGTCCAATGCCAGACATCCATTACTATAAGGGTAATCCAAGCTGATAATACATCTTGTGTATAGTTGTATTCTACTCCCATAGCTGCTAAGGTATGCCCTAATAATCCAATATCAGTTCTTCCAAAAATTTGCCAAATTGTTCCTACAACATTCCATGGAACAAGCAGAGGCAAAGAGACTAAAACCAAACAAACCGATGCCCAAAAACCACTTTTTGGCATATGTAACGCTATATATATTCCCAAAGGAATTTCAATAACCATAATGATTCCAGTAAAAAGCATTTGACGTCCAAGTGCATCATGTAGACGCTCAGAATGAAGTACTTCTTCAAACCATTCAAGTCCTACCTCAAAAAATACATTATTTCCAAATGTATCTTGAATCGAATAGTTAACCACGGTCATTAAAGGAATAACAGCAGAAAACCCAACCAGTAAAAGAACTGGTAATACAAGAAACCAAGCTTTTTGATTTACAGTTTTTTTCATGATATCTCTTCTCCTTCAACCAACCAACTGTTTACGTAAACATTAACTCGACTCATATCAAAAGTCATGTTATTCATTGTTGGTGTAATTATTACATCCTCGGGAACAATAATATTCACATCTTTGTTATTATAAATTGCTCTAACTATTTTGTGGTGTGCAACATCTTCAACACGAACGATGTCAATTTTAATACCCATACCTTCTTCACATAAAGTGATAAATTCAGGTCTAACACCCAATTCAGTTTTTCCTGATAACTTTTTATGTGTTTGCTTTAGCTCCATTTTATTACCTTGTAAATTAGCAATATTTCCAGTAACCTCTGCGTCAAAAACATTCATTCCAGGTGAGCCAATAAAATATCCAACAAAGGTATGTGCTGGTTTTTCAAATAGTTCTTCTGGTGTTCCAATTTGTACAACATTTCCCTCATTCATAACAACAACTTTGTCTGCAAAGGTTAGTGCTTCTGTTTGGTCATGTGTTACAAAAATCATTGTGTGTTTTAATTCTTTGTGTAACGCTTTTAGTTGAGTTCGAAGTTCCCACTTCATATGTGGATCAATTACTGTTAATGGTTCATCAAATAAAATTGCATTAACATCTTCTCTAACCATTCCTCGACCTAAACTGATTTTTTGTTTAGCATCAGCTGTTAAACCTTGAGCTTTTTTATCTAAAATATCTTCAACTTGAATAGATCGAGCAATTGATGCAACTCTTTGTTGAATATATTTAGGATCCGCACCTCTATTTTTTAAAGGGAATTCTAAATTTTGTCGTACTGTCATTGTGTCATAAACAACTGGAAATTGAAAAACTTGTGCAATATTTCTATCTGCTGTATCTGCAAATGTTACATCATCTTCATCAAATAATATACGACCCTCAGAAGGTGTTAATATTCCTGATATAATATTAAGTAACGTTGACTTTCCACATCCAGATGGTCCTAAAAGTGCGTAAGCAGCTCCATCTTCCCACTCGTGATTTAGTCGTCTTAATGCATAGTCTTTTTCAGATTTTGGGTTTGATATATAACTGTGTGCTAAATTTGAAAGAGTTATTTTTGCCATTGTATTCTCCTTCTATCTTTTTTCTGCATAAGATGCTGTATGAAGTAAATCACCATCTTGAGCAAAAATAAAAATATGACTTGAATCTAAATAAACCGATAAATCTGAGTCATACTCTAAATCATGTACACCATGAACCAAACCAATCCAAGTTTCACTATCATAAGACATATGCAAAAATGTTTCTGAACCTGTAATCTCAGTTACATCTAAATGTGCTGTAAATTTAATTGCATTTTCTTTATGTTTTTTAAGTTCTAAATGATTGGGTCTAAAACCAGCTTTGTATCTTCCATTTTTAAGTTTTGCTAACGCATGCGTTGCAGGTGTTTTCTCATTTTTCCCATAATAAATGAAATCTCCCTCTTTTTTAATTTCTAAAAAGTTCATTGCAGGGTTTGAAAATACCTTTGCAGTAGTTGCATTGTTTGGGTTGTGGTAAACTTCGGCTGTTTTACCTACTTGAGTTATTTTACCTTCCCATAATGTTGTGACATTTCCACCTAAAAGTAAAGCTTCTTCTGGTTCTGTTGTTGCATAAACAAAAATTGCACCAGACTCTTCAAACATTTTAGGAATTTCTGCTCTTAATTCTTCTCTTAATTTATAATCAAGATTTGCTAAAGGTTCATCTAATAACACAAGACCAGAACCTTTCACAAGTGATCGTGCAAGTGCGCAACGTTGTTGTTGTCCACCTGATAATTCTTGTGGTTTTCTATCTAACATATTAGTTAATCTCATAAGACCAGCTGTTTTTTTAACGGCCTCATCGATTTCAAGTTCATCTTTATTCATTAAACGTAAGGGTGCAGCGATATTATCATATACACTCATAGATGGATAATTTATAAATTGTTGATATACCATAGCAATTTTACGGTCTTGTACTCTCATACCAGTAACATCAACACCATCCCATAATATTTTTCCCGTTGTTGGCACATCTAAACCTGCCATGATACGCATTAATGTTGTTTTACCTGATGAAGTTCTACCAAGTAAAACATTCATCGTACCTTTTTGAAGTGTCAAATTCGTATTATAAATATGCATTTGACCATCAACTTTCATTGATACATTTTCAAGTTGTAACGACATATAATTTTCTCCTCCTTGTTTTCATATCCAAAATAATCAAAAGCCGATTACTTTACAAAAACATAGTTTATATACAAGAAATCTTATACATAAATTATGTCTCACATTATATCATTATAATGATTACCTTAATAGTGACGTATTGAATTTTAAACCCTGCTTAAAAAAACTGTAAATTTCTAAACTTTTCGACTTTTTTTTTGGTATAAAAAATTTGACTTTGCCATTAAAGCCCATTGTTAAGGTGTTTTAAGTTTTAGTACAATTTTACTTTAAATTTGTTTTAAGGGAAAATGACGAATTATAAGTGATGAACAATCCATCTAAAAAGGTCATTTTTAATCTTATCTTAAGATTATTCAATAAATTAATGTTACTTTTATTATTATAACATTATAATGTCAGTAAATAACATCATAACCTTATGATGAAAAGAAAAAACAAGGATGCAACTCTATGAAAAATAATGAATATGACATAGTTATAATAGGTGGTGGCGCAACAGGTAGTGGTATAGCTATTGATGCAGCATCAAGAGGTTTCAAAACCTTGCTATTGGAAAAAAATGACTTTTCAGAAGGTACTAGTTCTAGAAGTACAAAATTGGTACATGGTGGAGTACGTTACCTTGAAGCTGCTGTGAAAAAATTAGATATAGATCAGTTTAACTTAGTAAAAGAAGGATTAAAAGAGAGATCAAGACTTTTGAAAAATGCTCCTCATTTATGTTCAAGACTAACTTTAGTAACCCCTATATATAAATGGTGGGAATTGCCATATATGTTTATAGGACTAAGTTTATACGATTTAGTTTCAGGAAAAAGAGGCCTAGGTCGAAGTTCAATAGTATCAAAAAATACGATGTTTAATAGTTTTCCTTGTATAAAAAAAGATGGCTTAGTTGGTGGTGTAAAATATTATGATGGAAGTTTTAATGATGCTAGATTAAATATATCACTTTTACAAACGGCTAAAAAGTATGGAGCAGTTTGTAAAAACTACCATGAAGTAGATGGCTTTTTATACAACAATGAAAAACTATCGGGATTAAGAGTAACTAATAAAGTTAATGCAGAAGAATTAGTCATTAAGTCTTCAGTTATTGTAAATGCAACAGGTGTATTTTCAGACAATATCAGATTGCTAGATGATAATAGTGCAAAAAAGATGCTTGATTTAAGTTCTGGTATACATATAGTATTAGACAAAAAATATCTTCCATCTAATGAAGGTCTTATGATCCCAAAAACAGAGGATGGTAGAGTTTTATTTATCTTACCTTGGATGGGAAAATGTTTAGTTGGAACCACTGATGAACAAACAAATTTAAGTGAACACCCAAAAGTTGAGCAAAAAGACGTTGAGTATATTTTGAAACATCTGGAAATCTACTTTGATTTAAAAATTGATAAAAGCGAAATACTTTCTTCGTGGTGTGGAATTAGACCACTGGTTGCCCCTGATAAAAATGCATCAACATCAAGTATTGTAAGAGACCATGTAATAAGCAGTTCAAATAGTGGACTTGTTAGTATTATTGGAGGAAAGTGGACTACTTATAGAAAAATGGCAGAAGAAACCATTGACTATGTAATTTCAAAACATAATCTAGAAAAAAAAGAGTGTAAAACTACAAGTTTAAAACTAGTAGGAAGCGAAAACTATGATAAGTATTTAGAAATTGACTCAAGTAATGAAAAATGTACAAAACATTTAATATCTATGTATGGTGATAAAGCTACTGATGTTTATTCAAGTGTAGTAAAAGTGGAAAAGCTTCATGAAAACTACCAGTATATAAATGCAGAAGTTGTGTATGCAATCAAGGAAGAATTTGTTCAAAAACCTTTAGACTTTTTAGTACGAAGAACAACACTTGCTTTAATTGATAAAAATGCAGCAAAACAGATGTTAGACAAAGTAATTGTTATTATGCAAAAAGAGTTAAACTGGAATGATGAAAAAGCAAGCAATGAAAAAGATGAAGCTTTAAATATTTTAAACAGCGATATATAGGTAGAAAATAGTAAATCAAAAGGTAAGGCAATGATCAAAATAGCTGTAATTGGCGAATGTATGATTGAATATCAAGAAAAAAAAGATTTATATAAACAATCTTTTGGTGGAGATACTTTTAATTGTAGTGTATATTTAAAAAGAACTTTAAAAAAAGCACATATTGAATATATAACTGTTGTTGGAGAAGATGAACTATCGAAAAAAATGATTACCTTTTTTCAAAAACAAAACATTAAAACTTCATACATTGATAAAGTAAATGATAGAAATCCAGGTTTATATATAATTAATAAAAAGAAAAAAGAAAAAACAGTTTCATATTGGAGAGAGAATTCAGCTGCAAGTGAACTATTTTTAACGCGATCTTTAAACAGAATAACAAACGAATTATTAGATTTTGATTTAATATATTTTTCAGCAATAACGTTAGCAATTATGAGTGAAGAAGGACGTAATAACTTGTTTAGAGTTATCAAAAAAGCAAGAGCTTCTGGCGTTAAAATTGCATTTGATTCAAGATATAAGTCTAAACTGTACCGTTCAAGTGACCATGCCCGAAAGATGTATAATCAAGCCATTCATTATTGTGATATATTTTTACCTTCAATGCGTGACGAAAAAAAATTATGGGGTACGTTTGATGCATACTCTGTAATAGAGCGAGCAAAAAAAGCTGGTTGTACTGAAATAGTTATTAAAAGTTTATATGAAGACATCACCTATTATATTAATGACGTAACAAAGCAAGTTGAAACAAAAATAATAAAAAATATTGTTGATTCTACCTCTGCATATGACTCTTTTAATGGAGCATATCTAGCTTCAAGACTTAAAGGAAAGATGATAGAAAAATCAATTAAAAAAGCAAAAAAACTTCAATCAAAAGTTATTTTACACCAAGGTGCAATTGTACCAAAAGCAAAAATAACTAATAACTAATTTTTTCAAAATGTAAAAATTAATAAACTTTTGAAGAACTAACAAGGTATAATAATTTTTGTAATTTTTTAGTAATTAAATATATCCTACTTAGTGTGGGCATAAAGGATTTTTTTTGTTTAGTAGAAATGGACTACCCCTATATTTGCAGGTAAAAGAAAAACTCCTGGATGATATTAAAACAAACTATAAAACAGGCGATATCATTCCTGCTGAAGGTAAATTGGAAATACAATATAAGGTTAGCCGTATTACTGTTCGAAAAGCAATTGAAGAGCTTGAACGTGATGGAATTGTTCTCAAAAAACAAGGACGAGGTACTTTTATAAAAGAACAAAAAATTTTATACGATGCAAATTTAATTGGATCACTAACGCAAAGATTATCTAAACAAAAACACATGTTAACAACAAAATCAATCTCTTTTGAAATCATAAAAGGGGAACATTATGTTAAAGATTTATTGGAGTGTAATACTTTATTATGTATAAGAAGAACACGATTACTAAGTGATGTCCCTTTTGCATTGATGATTAATTATTTTGATGTTAATAGTGTTCCTGATATTGATAAAAAACTAAACTTAGAATCCTTATACAGTTTTTTAAAACAAGAATATAACATAGAATTTCATTATGCAGAAGAGACGGTTGAAGCAAAAGCTGCAAATAACATGGAAGCACAAAAGTTAAATATTGAAGAAAAATCGCCCCTTCTTTCCCTTCATCGACTCTCTTTTGATAAATATAATACTCCTGTAGAATACTCAGATTTAGTGATTAAATCAGATATGTATAAACACAAAATTATGTTATCAAATGAGAGAGTATCAAATATATAAAAATATAACTGCTTACACTAGGATAAAGAGATATAAAGAGATTTATTAAATACATCATTTTTTAAAAGATTAATGATTGAAACTTTTTCTTCTAATTTATGATTAGTATTAACGTCATCTGCAATTCCACACCAAGGTTCAATACATACAAAAGGAGCTCCCACAGGTGCCCAAAAAGCCAAGTATTCAAACCCATCAAAATTTACGTTAACGCTTTTTTTATTATTTATATTATTCAAACTGACATTTTTTGAATTCATATTTTTAAATATAAGTGCATCTTTTTCAAAAATATTTTTTTCAAGTTTCAATTTATTTGAATTTAAAGAGAAGTCTTTAGTATCACAAATACAGCCATATTCTAAATTAAGCCCAATAGCATCTTTCTGTTCATCTTTATCAAAATTAAAATAAGAATTATTGATTGAATCTTTTAATAAAAAAGCAGGATGTGCACCAAGTGAAAAGTAAATATCCTCATCACTAGTAACGTTGTATGTAATTTGTAAATTTTCATCACTTAAAATATAGGTTAATGTAAGTTCGAAGTGAAAAGGATAGTGTTTTAGTGACTCCTTGTCGTGAGTGAGTTGAAAACTTAACGATGATTTGGTTTGTTCTATTATCTTAAATTCGTTGTGTCTTGCAAGTCCATGAATAGGAAGTGTATAGTTTTTGTTTTCATAGGTATAATTGTTATTTTTAAATTTTCCAACATTTGGAAATAAAACAGGTGAACTTCTGTGCCAAAAGGGGGTATCCCCTTGGTATAAATACTCTTCATCCTTAAGCTTAAAACTTTTTAATTCTGCACCAAATGAGTCAACTCTTATTTTATAAGTATTGTTTTGTAATTCATATATCATGTTATCTCTTTATTTTAAATCTAACAAATCAGATTGATTTGTTAGGTTTATATTGTATAGTAATTTTTATTAGTGAGAGTCTCTTGCAAACCATTTTGTATCTAGTATTTTTTCATATGGCTGATTAAGTCTCAGACAAGCCCCATCTGCTAAGTCATCAACAAACTTCCTATAAATTTCTTGCCATGGAGTATCATTTTTTAATTGTGGAATTTTATAATCTCTTTTTCTTTGAGTGAATTCTTCATCATCTATTAACATTTGAACTTCTCGTTTTTCTAAGTCAATAGATACAGCATCCCCAGTTTTAAGATATGCTAAACCACCTCCAACCATGCTTTCAGGACTGGCATTAAGTATAGAAGCACTGGCACTTGTACCACTTTGTCTTCCATCTCCTAAAGTAGGAAGTGCTGTAATTCCTTCTTTTACGAGTCTATCAGGAGGTAACATATTAACAACTTCACCAGAGCCTGGAAATCCAACGGGACCACAGTTTCTCATAAATAAAATTGAATTTTTATCTATATCTAAATTCTCATCATTAATTCTTTCATGATAATCTTCAGGCCCTTCAAATACTACAGCGTTACCTTTTATCATTCCATCTTTTATAAAGTCGTTTAAGAATTTATCATCAATAACGGATGTTTTCATAATAGCACTATCAAATAAGTTTCCACTCATTACTAAAAAGCCTGCATTTTGAAGTAGGGGATTATCATAAGTTCTAATAACATCTTCATTTAGAATTTTTGAGTCTTTATAGTTTTCTCCTGTCGTTTTTTCATTTACAGTAAAAGTATCAAGATGGATTTTACCTTTTTTAATTAACTCACTCATAATAGCACTAATACCACCAGCTCTATGAAAATCTTCCCCTAGATATTTTCCTGCAGGTTGGCAGTTTAATAATAGTGGAATTTCGTATCCATAGTTTTGCCAATCATCAAGAGTAATATCTACTCCAATATTTTTAGCAATGGCATTAATATGAACAGGTGCATTCGTAGATGCTCCAATAGCAGATGAAACGGTTATCGCATTTATAAAAGCTTCTTTAGTCATGATATCCGATGGTTTAACATCATTGTTTACTAAAGAGACAATTCTAAGGCCAGTTTCATAAGCATTTTGACCACGCTCTCTATAAGGAGCTGGAATAGTTGCACTGTTTGGTAAACTCATTCCAAGTACTTCACTTAGACAATTCATACTAGATGCTGTTCCCATAGTATTACAGTATCCTACACTAGGTGCTGAGGCAGCTGCAATATCCATAAATTCATCATAATCTATTTCGCCAGCTGCATACAATTTTCTAGCTTCCCATATAGCAGTTCCAGAACCACATAATTCGCCTTTGTAATACCCATTTAACATAGGTCCAACAGATAAAGTAATAGAGGGAATATTTAAAGTTCCAGCTGCCATTAACGCTGCAGGTGTTGTTTTATCACAGCCAATTGTAAAAATCACTCCATCAATTGGATATCCATAAATTGTTTCAACCATAGACAAATAAGAAAGATTTCTATCAAGTGCAGCAGTTGGACGTTTGCCAGTTTCTTGAATAGGATGTGTTGGAAATTCCATTGGAATTCCACCTGCATCTCTAATACCATCTTTTAATCTATTTGCTAATTCTAAATGGTGTCTATTACAAGGAGATAAATCATTTCCTGTTTGTGCAATTCCAATGATAGGTCGACTTGATTGTAACTCATGTCTTGAAATTCCATAGTTTAAATATCTCTCTAAGTACAGTGCTGTCATGCCTGGATCATTTTTATTATCAAACCAAGCTTGACTTCGATATTTAAACATTTTTCTATTCTTATCCATTTTTTCTTCCCTTGTTAAATATTAATTAAATTTTTTAAAACAATTAGATCGTTGGCCTTTTACTTCTGTTTGTAAAATAAAAGTAAAACCACTAAGTGGTGCTTCTTCTAACTCTTGTTTATTTAAGCCAACGGATGCTGTTGTAATAAATAAATATTTTAAATCAGATCCCCCAAAATTACATGAGGTAACTTTTGGTACTGGTAAATCATATATTGAATCAATCTCACCTTTTGGGTTGTATCTGGTTATTTTCCAACCATTCCAATGAGCACTCCAAATATAATCATCTTCATCAATGCATAATCCATCTGGATACCCATCTTTTTCATCAATAGTTGCAAATACTTTTTTGTTTGACATCTTTGAAGTTTCTAAATCATAGTCATAAACATAGATGACTCTTTTAGGGCTATCTGTTAAATAAAACTTTGTTGAGTTTTTATTCCATCCTAGGCCATTTGAAATAAAAAGGTTTTGTTCTTTTTTTTCAACAGTTTTTCCATTAAAACAGTACAAGGAACCTTTTACTTCTTTTTCATTATTATCCATAGTACCAGCAAAATATCTTCCATTTTTGTCACACTTACCATCATTAAATCTGTTTTGTGTTTTGTCTTCTTCTGGGTTTATAATTTTGGTCATATCTTTACTTATTAAATCAAGATATTCAAAACCATCATTGGTTGTTGCAATGACTTTGTTATCATTTGTAAAAGCAAAAGAGCCAATAGGTTTATCAAATTGAAAAGGGACTACAGTTTTTGATAATAAATCATACTTGTATAACTTATTATCCTTAATATCCGTCCAATAAAGAGAATTTTCACTCTCGTTATACAAAGGCCCCTCTCCTAAAATAGACTTTGACCCTTTTATGCAATGTAAATTATGCATTGATTTTATTTCTTCCAATAACAGGATATTGTTCAACTTCATAAATTGAACCAGATACGGGAATGGAGTAGTCACTTATCCAAAAAGCGACATGACGTGCTATTTCATCAGGTGCTAAAATAGTACCTCTTGGTGCAAAAGCTTTATTGATGTTTTTATACCAATCAGGACCATTGCCTTCATTTAATTGAGTTTCATGCTCTTTTTTCGTATGGGTCCAACCTACATTAATTTGGTTGATTCTAATTTGGTATTGACCTAAATAATCAGCCATATTTCGAGTCATAGTCATTAACGCGCCTTTTGAGGAAGAATAAACTAATAGATCATCTTGTCCACAATATGCATTAATAGAGCCTACATTAACTATTGAACCTTTTATATTATTGTCCAGAAAGGATTGAACCACCCCTTTACATAAAAAAAGTGGGGCTTTGTAATTTACGTTCATAATGTAATCATATGTTTGTTCATCTATTGATAAAACATTGTTTCTAGGAAAAACGCCTGCATTATTAACTAAAGAGTCTATTCTTCCAAAGGTTTTAATTGTGTGTGTGATGATATTTTCTAATTCATCAAATTTAGATAAATCCGCACATACACAAGCTGTATTTTCCCCAAATTCTAAAACAAGATCTTGAGCTATTTTTATAGAATTTGGTGAAGCATGAATCATTACTTTAGCACCTAATCGTAAACTCTCTTTTACAATCTCAAGCCCAATTCCAGCAGTGGCACCTGTAACTATTATTACTTTATTTTCTAATGTCATTTCTAATTTCCCCTCAAACCTAATTATCTAATTCTGTTTTCTGTTTCTTTGTCAAAAAAGATTATCTTTTTAGCCCAAACTTTTAAAGTGATATTTTCCCCATCATCTTTTGCTCCACTTGGAGACACTCTGGCAATTACATCTTTACCATTTAATGTAATATATAAAAATACATCAGAACCTGTTAGTTCTTGAATATTTATTTTTGCATTAAGCTCTTGTAACTCATTCGCAACAGAAGCATCTCTAAATCCATTTTGAATATGCTCTGGTCTTAGACCTGCGATAACAGTTTTCCCAATATACTTTTCTAAGTCTTTAAACTCACCATCAAGTTGTATGGTATTAACCACACCGCTTTCATTGGTAAAATCAATACTAAAGTTTTCATTTTCTTTTTTGATAACTACATCAATAAAGTTCATAGAAGGTGATCCAATAAAACCAGCTGTAAATAAATTACATGGGTTTTCATATACATTTGATGGTGAATCAAATTGTTGAATTCTTCCTTTATTCATAATGGCAATTTTATCTGCTAAAGTCATTGCTTCAACTTGGTCATGGGTTACATATACAATTGTTTTTTTAACTCTTTTATGCAGTTTTTTAATCTCAGCTCTCATTTTTACCCGAAGCTCAGCATCAAGATTTGATAAAGGCTCATCAAACAAGTACATATCAGGTTCTCTTGAAATTGATCTTGCAATAGCAACTCTTTGTCTTTGACCCCCTGAAAGTTGTCCTGGTTTTCTATCTAAAAGTGCTTCCATATGAAGTATTTCTACTGCACTTTGAACTCTTTGCGCGATTTCTTCTTTTGAGTATTTGCTGATTTTTAAACCAAATTCAATATTTTCTCTTACTGTCATATTAGGATATAAAGCGTATGATTGAAATACCATCGCCAAACCTCTGTCTTTTGGTGATGCATGTGTAATATCATGTTCACCCAAAGTTATGCTTCCCTTGTTGATCTCTTCAAGCCCTGCAATAGTACTTAGTAATGTAGATTTACCACATCCAGATGGACCTACAAGTACTAGAAATTCTCCGGCGTTTAAATCAACATTAATACCTTTTAAAACTTCAGTCTCATCATAACTTTTATATAAGTCTTTAATTTTTAGTGATTTCATTTTTTCCTCTTTTATTTAACGGCACCAGCCATT
>ENA-ORXI01002223-ORXI01002223.1-sediment-metagenome-genome-assembly--contig:-NODE-2223-length-14137-cov-4.725960_pt1 | contig 14137 bp, 12 predicted proteins | sample MGYA00237861_ERZ511468 | MGnify/ENA primary metagenome ERZ511468 (study PRJEB26299, sample SAMN06266213) | sediment metagenome | isolation source: Hudson Canyon methane seep mesocosm | place... | reverse complement strand
CTATTAATATAATAAATATAGTTTGATTTTTAAATACAGTATTAATATCTTTTTTGGTTTGTTCATTTATCTCTTTTAAGGTTTTTAACGTTCTTTTATTTTGTTTATTTAACTTTTTTTCGACTGAAAAATCATTATAATATATTGTAACTTTGCCAAATACTTCTTCTTTTCCATTTATATCAAATCTGGATATAGGTTTTGTAAACATTGTATAAGAGTCAAAAAAGTCAGGCAGTTTTTCAATTTTATAAACATCATTATCTTCTTTTATGAGAGTAATAAAATTTTTTTTATCATTTTCATCGTAAATAGTAATTGCTTCAATACTTTGTAATTTAACAAACTTGGAAAGAGGTTCTACGATGCTTTCATAGTCATAATTATAAAGATGTTCAAAAGATATTTTTGAAGCAAGAAATGTAATGAAATCCAAATAATTACTTTCCATAAGTAATATTTCTGATTTTTTGTTTTGAAATTCATTTGAAGATATAGTTTGAACAGAATTCTGGAACTTGGAGATAATTTCATCTTCTAAATTCATAAGATAAGTTAAAAGTATAGAAAAAGATAGTATAAAACTAAAAGCAATTGGTATAGTTATTTTATAAAATAAGTTCATTATTTACCTTAGATTTTTAACAAATTATAAATTTAAAATAATTAAACAGTACCATTTAGAAAATCATTTGCACCTGATTTTGAAATATCAATCTTTTTTTCTTTTTTTATATTAAATATTTTTGACATAATATTTTCAATTTTCTCTGAAGTTACCGGTTTTAAAATATACCCTTTTGCACCGTATTTAATAGCTTGTCTCACTAGATTTTCTTGTCCATGTGAAGTAACAATAACTAATTTCATATCGGGGTATTTATTTTTAAGTATTTTAGTAGCCTCTATTCCACTCATTTCACCCATAGTTACGTCCATAGTTACAAAATCAGGTTTAATTTTTCCGTATTTGACAATAGCCTCTTCACCCGTTTCTGCTTCACCCGAAACTTCATGTCCTAATTCTGTTAAAATTGTTATAATTTTTTTTCTCATTATCATTGAATCATCGACTACTAATACGCTTATCATTATAAAACTCCAAAATTTATTAATTATATTAGAGAACTCTTAATATAGACTTTATATTTGTTAATTTAATTAATAACTTTATTTAATGATTACAATATGTTAAGTTATTGAATTTTATCTTTTACAAGGGGATTACAATTGTAAAAATAACACCTTTATCTTTTTGACTTTCACATTGAATTATTCCATTTAATTTATCAGTAATTAAATTTTGAACTATATTTAAACCAAGACCAGTTCCTCCGTTATTTAACTTTGTTGTAAAAAAAAGGTCAAATATTTTTGGCAAATCTTCTTTTGATATTCCTTTACCATCATCTTTATATACAATTGTTAAATTGTTTTTTTCTTGTGAAAAATCAATTTCAATAATCCCTTTTTCGTTTTTTTTATACCCATGACTGATGGAGTTTATTATTAAGTTGGTAATTATTTGGGAATATGCTCCTGGATAAGAATTAATTTTTAGGTTGTCTTTTCCCGTTATTTTAATATCAAGTTTTGTTTTTTTAGTAATATTTTTAATACTTAATAATATTTCATCTATATATTCTTTTACGTTAAATATTCTTTTTATTTCACTTGATTGATCAGCAGATACCTGTTTAAAACTTTTAACAAGCATTGCGGCCTTTTCCAAATTTATGTGTATCATAGAACCAATTTCTTCGCTTGTTGTGAGATATTCGTTAAAATCGCTTTCACTGATATTTTGAGATTGGTATTGTTTTTTTATCTCTTTAGTGATTTCTGACAAATGAGTAATACCTGTGAGTCCTATACCCAATGGTGTGTTTATTTCATGGGCGATTCCAGCAGTAAGACCTCCTAGACTTGCTAAGTTTTCGGATTCTACTAATTTCTTTTGTGTATTTTTTAAATTATTTATTGTTTGGGTTAATTCTTCATTTGTTTTTTCAAGTTCTAATGTTCTTTTTGCAACAAGTTTATCATCTTTTTTGCTTTTAATTTTTAATAAAATGTTTTCAGTCGTAATTTTTAGAGTATTGTACAATTGCGTTGTATCTACTGGTTTTAGCAAAAACATATTTATACCAATATTTATGGCTTCTTGAAAGAATTGGGCTTCTGAATGTGCTGTAGTAACTATAATTGGTATATCTTTATTTTCATCTCTAATCATGCTACACATTTCTAAGCCACTCATTATTGGCATATTGATATCTGTAATAATTAAATCAGGCTCATATTTTGTATACATGTCATAACCTTCTTGGCCATTTGATGCAACAATAAGATTTTTAATCCTTCTTTTTAAAAAACGTTCATAAACTGCTCTTATTTGTTCGTCATCTTCAACATACAGTAATAATATATCTTCTATAAGTTCACTTCCCATAAGAAACCTTTTTTTATTTAATAAAACTATTTAATTATAATTAATGATTCGTAACCAGCTTAAGATAAATATAGCATAACTTTATGACAATTTTAGTCACAGCGTGTAATCTGTAACTATATTTGTCCGGTAATTAATCTTTTATACTATCAAGTTAGTAGGTTATGACTATTTTACTTTAAATTTGTGGCAAATTTGTGGTAGATTTTATATTATGAGAAATTATTGAGATTATATTTATAAATAGTGCAGTTACATGGATTTTCAATTTTATTTGAAAATCCATATTTAATGATAATTAAGAGTTAATTATTGTTTAGATAATTGTACCATCATCAATGATGATTTTATTTCTTCCAGATTCTTTTGCTTCATATAACAATAAATCTGCTTTTTGGAGTGCATTTGTGTAGGTTTCGTATTTACTTCTTATTGTTGTACCCGCACTAAATGTAATTTGGATTTTTTCTTTTTTATATACAAATTTATTTTGTGTTATAATACTTTTGATTCTTTTAAGGTACTTTAGAAGTTCTCTTTTAAGATTAAAGTGAATGATTGCAACAAATTCTTCTCCACCGTATCTTCCAACAATATCGAGCTCTCTTGTCTCTTTTTGTAAAACTTTACCAAAAGTTTTAAGTATAACATCCCCACATTCATGACCATAAGTATCATTAACTTTTTTAAAGTGATCAATATCAAAAAATACTATTGCATATTGCGTTTTATTTCTAATATATCCATTTTCTATTCTTTGAATTTCTTCATCAAAAGCTCTACGTGTAAGAAGTCCAGTTAAGTGATCAATTGAACTCTCTTTTTTTGCACTGTCTAATTCTTCTTCAAGTTTTTGTACTTTTTCTTGAAGTTTTGTTACTTGGCTTTTACCATCTTTGAATTTTTCACCTACCGCTGACATTTCATTTTCAATTGAAAGAGCAGCACTTACGAGTTTACTTTGTAGTAATGATAATTCTTTTAGGTTATTTGATGTCATATCAAGTGATTCAATTTTGTCTTTTATTCCTGAGACACTTTCAGAGCCATTATCACTGCTTGAAATTGCATCATTTAAATATTTCCCCATTAACGTTACAAGTTTAGCAATATCTTCAGTTTTTTGTTTTACTACACTTTTATCTGCTTCAAATCTTTTTGTAATATATGATTGCATCTCTTTTTGAATGTCTTCTTCAAACATCAAAGATGGTGAGTTTCCAATTTTTATTGAAAACTTTGCAAGATTTTCATCCAATTCTAAATTTATAGATGGAATTATCGACGATTTAAATATATCAGCCAAAGAATCAAGGTTTTTAGTGGCAACTCTATTTAACAAAAGAGAAACCAAATCATCAACAGATTCAATCTTTTTATCTGCGACTTCTTTTTGTTCACTTTCATTTAGCTTTTTAACAAGCTTCTTGAAATTTTCACACTCTTTAACTGAAATTTTCATTTCTTTTGCAACCGTACAAAATTCTTTTTGATAAGCATTTGGAGTTGCATCAATTTTTTTATTTTCTAAGTTTGATAATGTTTTATCAGATATATCAACAATATTTTTCATAGGTTTATCCTAGTAATTTTTTTACCATTTCATTTATTCTTTTTCCATCAGCAACACCAGCAAATTCTTTGCTAGCAACGCCCATTACTTTTCCCATATCTTTCATTGATGCAGCGCCTACATTTTCAATGATAGTTTTAGTTTTTGATTCAAGTTCGTCATCACTTAATTGTTTTGGCAAGTAACTTTCGAAAATTTCCACTTGACCTAACTCTTTTTTTTCAAGCTCAGCTCGACCTGCTTCTTTATAAGCAGTTGCTGCTTCAACTCTTTGTTTGATACCTCTTTGTATAAGTTTTAAAATCTCTGCATCATCAAGGTCTCGTCTCTCATCAACTTCAATTTGTTTAATCATTGTATTTATTGCTCTAATACAATCTCTTTTAACAATCTCTTTAGCTCTCATAGCATCTTTTAAATCAGATTTTAATAATTCTTTTAAACTCATTTACTTATACCTTTTTTTAAATAATTGCTTAAATTATACCGAATTAGCTATTAAAACTCTCTACTAATTCTTCAAGTTCTAAGTACTTTTCAACTTTTTCTTCATACTCTTTTTCAACTGTCTCTAGCTCTTGCGAAACTGCAACTATTCCCTTTTGTTCATAACATTTGGGATCCATTAAACATGCATTTATCTCTTGGATCTTGACTTCTAAATCTTCTATAATTGCAGGAAGAGTATCATAAGCTCTTTGGTCATTAAACCCAAGCTTTTTTTGTACTTTTGCTTTTGGTTTACTTTGAAGTTGGGGTTGGGGTTTATTGTTGTTATTACTATTTATCTCTTTTGAAAAAGCATCAATGTCATTGAGTTCTTTTTCTATTTCAAGGTATTCTGTATAAGGTTGAAAACTCTCAAGGACTCCACCATCACCTTTGAAAACGAAAAGTTTTTTTGCAATTTTATCTACAAAATATCTGTCATGACTTACAAATATCAGTGCGCCTTGAAAACTTTGTAAAAATTCTTCAAGGATATTAATAGTAGGGATATCTAAGTCATTTGTAGGTTCATCCAGAATCATACAGTCTACTTTTTTAGTAAACAGCAAAGCAAGGGCTACTCTGTTTTTCTCTCCACCACTTAATACACCAACCTTTTTTTCAAGATATTCTCGTGGAAATAAAAAGTCTTTTAAATATCCATATACATGCATGTTTCTTCCATCACTTAATTCAACTCTATCTCCACCACCAGGGCAAAATGTATGCATGATAGTTTGTGAATCATCCAGCATTTCTCTTTGTTGATCAAAGTATCCAATTTTAAAGTCACCTTTTTTGAATTTCCCAGCATCTATTTCCAATTTTTCTAAAAATATTTTAAGCAGTGTTGATTTCCCACTTCCGTTAGGTCCAACAATTGCAATCGCGTCTTTTTGAACTATTCTGCTTGTAAAGTCTTTTATTAAGAGTTTATCTCCCAGAGACTTTTCTATTTTGTCCAATTCGAAAAGCATCTTTTTTTTATTTTGAATGGCAATATCTGTTTTATTAAACGCTTTTTGTTCTCTTTGAAGCTCAATTCTCATTTTGTTTATTTGCGCTGGATTTGACTTGGATTGTTTTTTCAGGTCGAAGTATTCTGATTTTCTTCTTTGGTTTCTTTTCCGTCGTGCAGTTACGCCTCGTTGCATCCAATGGGCTTCTCTTTTTACCAGTCGAAGTAGGTTGTCATGGTCTTTTTGCATATTTGATAGAAGTTCTTCTTTTTGTGTCAGATAATCGCTGTATCCCCCATGAAATTTTCTAAGTTTTCCATTATCAATTTCGATAACTGAAGTTGCAATATTATCAATAAAATATCTATCATGAGAGATAAAAAGTAGGGTGAAGTTCTCTTTTAAAAGAAGTTGTTCTAAAAATTCAACCATATAAACATCAAGGTGGTTGGTTGGCTCATCCAGTAAAAGTATATCTGGTTTCTTAAGAAGAAGACCCGCAAGACTTACTCTTCTTTGTTCTCCTCCACTTAAAAGGTTCACCTGTTTATTTTCGTACTCTTTGAGTTTGAATTCTGTTAAAACTCGCTCGACCATATTATCCAAGTCCCAAGCATTGTGAAACTCCAAATAAGTTGATAAATGGGCTTGTCTGGATAAAAGTTGTTCATCTTCATAATCAGTAGCGAGTTTTAGTGTAACTTCATCATACTCTGTTTTTGCAGATTTTAATTCAACCAGTTGATCTTCAATGGCTTCTTTAACTGAAATATTATTTTTGAATTTTGGTTGTTGATCCAACATCTCTATTTTGATGGTTTTATCAATGGCTTTAATCCCATCATCTGGCTCAACTTCGCCCGTTATAATTTTCATTAAAGTTGATTTACCTTGACCATTTTGACCAATGACTGCAACTCTTTGTGCAGAGTTTAGAGTAAAGTTTGCATTTTTTAAAATAACTTTAGTATCGTATTGTTTTGTGATGTTTTGTAGGTCTATGAGTGCCATTGTGTTATTATTTTCCTATTTGCGCTTTTTTGAAGAATTGTATTGATATAATATCAAAATTAGTGTATCAAAAAATTGATTAACTATCCATAAATAAGGCATTTAGATGAGTAAAAAGTTTGGCGTAAAAGATTTTGATGAAGTGGTATTTATAAGCAGTGGCAATGAAATACAAGAAATATTGGATGCAAAAGAGTATCTAAAAGATATACAAATGACAGTAAATATTGGAGATGTCTCTGAGGTACTTTTTACTGTTGAAGATTTGAATAATATTTCGAATGATGAAGCTTTAAGAGTTTTTTCTGTTTACAAGGAATCAATTTTTTCAAATAGAAGTCTGAATTTTTTAGAAAAAGTAAAATATATCACTTCTTTTGAAGGTATAAATGTCAATGCATTAGAAACAGCAGCGTTTGATAGTGAGAATAACTTTGAATATTTAAACAGTAACCTTAGAAATCATTGTATTGAGTTTATAACTGCAATTTGGGATTGTATGTTATTAATTAAAATGGCACAAGCTAAAAATGAAATATCACCTTTGGTTGAAGGCTTTAATGACTTATTCAAGGAGTTGACAAAAATAAAAACAGGTAATCCTGATGCATACATTAAAAAAGAAGATCCACTGGATATGATTTGTGAGTTAACTCTTTTTATGCAATATTATGTTCCAGACTTTTTAATATATTTAGTAAAATCTGAAGCCAATATCTCTTCAAAAGAACAACTTGAAAAATGCAATAAAGAATTTGTAGAAATATTAAAAAAATCAAAAAAGATAGCGCACAGACTTCAAATGTTACAACAAATCAAAAGTAATAATTATCAGTTATTGTTGAAACTATTGGTTGATCAAAAAAATTCTGAAATAAGAACAAAACCTTTTATACCTGAAGCATAAAAGGTTTTCTTTATTTAGTGCTCGTGATTGATAATTGAATCATCATAAGGGTCTAAGTGAATATTGATTATCCAGTCTCTGGATTTGTCAATGGCTCTGATTTTTTCTTCAATAGAATCACTGGCTCTATGTGCTTCCATTAAGGTAATTAAACAATCAAATACCAAATGCACATCCACAAAAGTTTGATGTCCTGCTTCTCTTGTTTTTAGCATATGGTGTGTATTTACTTTTTTTTCTTCCTCTATAAAACTTCTTATATCCTTAACAATTTCTTCATCAACGGCTTTATCTAAAAGTACTAATACTCCATCTTTGATTAATTCATAGGCAGAATAGATGATATAAAGTGAAATACCACCACCTACTAGTACATCGATAATTTCATATCCTGTTAGATTGATAAGAACAAGTGAAAATAAAACAGCACCATTTGTATATACATCAGTTTTATAATGCAGGGCATCTGCTTTAATAACCATACTGTTTGTTTGTTTGGCCACTTTATTTAAATACATAACCAATGCAATCGTTATGATTAAAGAAATAATCATCACAATTAAAGAAATTCCAAGATAAGAAGAAACTTCACCGCTCATTGCTTTTTCAAACGCTTGGTAAAGTAAAAACAGACCAGAAATGGTAATAATCGTTCCTTCAATAACTGAAGCCAGCGCTTCAATTTTCCCTCTCCCATAATTGAACGTTTCATCTGCAGGTTTTTCTGAGTTTTTAATGGCAAAATAATTAAATACTGATACAAAAAAATCCAGTACAGAATCAACAGCTGATGCTAAAACAGCAACAGAACCACTGGCAATACCAATAGCGAGTTTTAACAAGGTAAGTAATGCAGCAGCAGAACTTGAAATGACGGTGGCTTTTTTTTGTGGACTCATATTGTTCCTTGGAATAAGTAAGAATTACCAAAGAACTTTCTAAGAAGTATCTAGAATTCTTAGAAAGTTAACTTTGTTAAATATTTGGTTTTATTTGCTTTCTACAAATGTTTTGATTCGTTTGATACCTTCTTGAATTGAAACTAAATCTGTAGCAAATGAGAATCTAAAGTGACCTTCTGTTCCAAATGCAAGACCAGGAACAACTGCAACACCTTGCTCTTCTAAAAGCTGTGAACAAAACGTCATAGAATCCTTTGTTACACCTTCAATATTTACAAAAAGATAAAATGCACCATCAGGGTTTACACAAGTAATTCCTTTGATTGCATTAAATTGTTCAACAGCAACATTTCTTCTTGCTTCAAATTCATTTCTCATCATAGTTATTGTTTCATCAGCTTTACCTTCTAATGCAACAATAGATGCGTGTTGAGTTATTGAATTGATATTTGAAGTACATTGACCTTGAAGTTTAATCATGGCTTTAACAATATCCGTTTTCACTGTTGCAATATATCCAAATCTCCATCCAGTCATTGCAACTGATTTACTTAAACCATTTATTGTAACCGTTCTTTCAAACATATCAGCACTTACTTCAGCAGCTGCTGTGAATGTTTTTCCATCATAGATTATTTTTTCATACATTTCATCTGAAAAAACTAAGATATCAGTATCTTCAAGAACTTTACCAATAGCAGTTAATTCTTCTTTTGTATATACTGCACCCGTTGGATTTGAAGGTGAGTTTAACAATAAAATTTTAGTTTTTGGTGTAATAGCAGCTTTGATTTGTTCTGCGGTTACTTTGAATCCTGTTTCGTCATTTGTATCAATAAATACGGGAACACCATCAGAATATTGTACTTGTTCAGGATAGGTTACCCAATAAGGAGCAGGAATAATTACTTCATCCCCTTTTTCTATTAAAAGTTGAAAAAGATTAAAAAGTGAATGTTTAGCACCATTACTAATAACAATATGACCTAATTCATAATCCAGACCATGATCACGTTTAAGTTTATTAATAATTGCTTGTTTAGTTTCAGTAATACCTTCAACAGCGGTGTATTTTGTATGACCGTCTTTGATTGCTTGTATTGCAGCTTCTTTGATCACGTCTGGCGTATTAAAATCAGGTTCACCTGCACTAAAACTAAGTATATCTCTTCCTTGGGCTTTAAGTTCTCGACCTAAAGCTGTAATAGCCATAGTTACAGATGGAGATAATTTTTCCATTCTACTTGCTAATTCCATTTATGCTTATCCTATGTTAAATTTATAGGATATTATCTAAAAGTAACTTAAGAAAAATGCCAAAATTTACACTAAATCTCAAAAAGTGTAAATTTTGTGTACGAATAATACTATTAAACATAAATTTGAAATATATATACTATTTATGACTTTTTTTATAATCATTTGATAAAATAATTAAAAACTTAAAAAGTGACTAAAATTTGGAATTTAAAATAAATATTCATGAGCAAGAAATTAACGTTTTATTTATAAAAAACAGGCGATTAAAACACAGTTATATGAAAATTTTAGATGAAAACACCATACGAGTTAAAGGAAATTTGTTTTTTACCAAAAATGATGCCAAAGAATTTATACACAGCAAGTCTGAGTGGATTGTTAAACATATATCAAGACTAAAAAATAAAAAAATTGACTCAAATGAATTTTATTATTTAGGTGAAAAATGCGTACTTGAAAATTTTGATGAAAAAATTAGTGATATCGATGAATTTTATAGAAAAAAAGCAAAAGAAATTATTCCCAATATCGTGGAACAATATTCACATGAAATGCAACTGTTTCCAAACAGTTTAAAATTCAGAAAAAATAAAAGCAGATGGGGAAGTTGCTCGTTTTCTAACAATATAAATTTGAATATATATTTAATGAAATTGCCACTTGTTGCAATCGAATATGTGGTGATTCATGAGTTAGCACATATAAAACAAAAGAATCATTCAAAACAATTTTGGAATTTGGTTTTAAAATATTGTCCTGATTATAAAAATTGTGAGAAAATGATTAAGAACTACTGATTATTTTTCTTATTTCTTCAAACTTTTCATGCAGTTTTTTATCTTCAACTTTGTTTTCGAAAATACCGTGTGAACGCTCCTGGAAAAAGGGCTCTTCGACTTTTACAATCACTTTTTTTTCAAGCTTGTTTGTTACAAAAAATCGTATTTCTTCTACATTTTCAATGGCAGCTTTTTTTAATAGTGATTTTATAATTTCTTTGTTATACTCAAACTCCATTTTATAAACAGGATGCTTTAATACAAAAAATAAAATTTGCTTTTTTATATAAGCAAATTTAACTCCTTTTTTTAACTTTAAAGGAAGTACTTGTATTAGGTTCTCAAGTTTTTCATTGGTATTAATTTTTTTAAATTCAGGATTATATTTCAAATGAGTAAGAATTTCATTAACTTTTTTCATGCTGTAATTATAGCAGGAATTTTATTATCATTAAGCGGGTGTGGATATAAAGCACCTCCAGTTTACGTCGATGACACAAAAAAAGAGCAACAACTTAAAAAATGATTTATGATTTTATAATTGTAGGCGCTGGAATTGCAGGGCTCAATGCTGCAAGACTCATTCCTAAAGACAAAAAAGTACTCGTACTTTGTAAAAAATCACCGTGGGAGTGTAACACTTTTTATGCTCAAGGTGGAATTGCAACGGCTGTTGATGATTCTGATATCTCTGCTCACATCCAAGATACTTTAAATGCAGGCGTTAATTATAATAACACCCAAGCTGTAGAAACGTTAAGTCAAAATTCAAAAGAGTGTATCGAAGATTTAATCAACTCAGGTTTACAATTTGACCTAAATGATAGTGGCAACTTAGCCTTTACCAAAGAAGCAGCTCACAGTAGAAGCAGAATTTTACATGCTGATGGTGATGCAACGGGAAGAATGATACATATGTTTTTACTTGAAAATTGCTCACACAGTATTGTTACAGATGCCGTTGTTTGTGATTTACTGATTCAAGATGACATATGTTATGGGATACAATATTTTACAGATGAAACAACATTAAAAGTTGCCTATGCTAACAATATAATACTCGCAAGTGGAGGAATAGGTTCTATTTATAAATATCATACTAATTCTCCTGCGATTGCTGGTGAAGTTCAAGGTATCTGTTTAGAAAAAGATATAAATCTAAAAGATATGGAAATGATGCAATTTCATCCAACGGTCTTAAAAGGCACATCTTTTGCAAGAAAACCTCTGCTTTCTGAAGCATTAAGAGGTGAGGGTGCATATGTTGTTGATGAAGATAATTATAGATTTTTATTTGATTATCATAAAGATGGAGAACTTGCCCCAAGAGATGTGGTGAGTCGAGCAATTTTTGATTATAATCAAAAAACAAATAAAGGTGTGTTTCTCTCTTTTGAAGCCTTTGAAAAAACTTTTTTCAAAAAACGATTCCCTAATATCTATGCAAACATTAAAGATTTAGGATATGACTTACCTTTTGAAAAAGTGCCAATTTCTCCTGCTTTCCACTACGCAATGGGTGGAATTGAAATTGATTTAAAGGCGAAAGTTAAAGGCATGAAAAATCTGTATGCTATTGGTGAGGCTGGATGTAGTGGTCTTCATGGTGCAAATAGATTGGCTTCAAACTCCTTACTTGAAGGTATTGTATTCTCAAAATTAGCCATTGAAGATTGTTTGGAAAATAATTATAAAATCTCATATGAAAATTATACTAAAGAGATAAAATCCTACGTCCGAAATAAAGAGGTCGATAAAAATATTAAAAATAGTTTGAGAAAAATTATGTGGGAAAATGCAGCAATTGTTAGAAATAAACCTGACTTAGAGGAAGCATTGATACATATAGAAACATTTTTAAAAGAAGATGTCGGCAGATTGCTTTTCTTAAGACTTCTTACGGCAAAATCTATTTTACAAGCTGCGCTTAAAAGAAAAGATTCTTTAGGTGCACATTATTTAAGGAGAATTGATGATTAAAGTTTTGATTTCATTACTGTGTTTTGCAGGGCTTGCATATGCAAGTGGGGGAGCATCTACAGGAGAAATTCCAGATATAACGTTTACATGGGTTGGTTATTCGTGTTTATTAATATTCGCTATTGGTTATTACTTTGTAGCAGCAGAAGAGAATTATGAGATTGATAAGGCTAAACCTGCTTTATTTATTGGTACATTTATGTTTATTCTAATTGCTATTTACTATTATTTAAACCATTTAGATATGAATCTGATTCATATTCAAGCAAATCACTTGATATTAGAAATTTCAGGAATTTTCTTCTTCTTATTTGTCGCTATGACATATATTGAGTCACTCATTCATATGGGAGTATTTGATAGATTAAAATATAACCTTGTATCAAAAGGGATGACGTATAAAAAGTTATTTTGGGCTACAGGTTTTATCGCATTTTTCTTATCTCCAATTGCGGATAACTTAACAACAGCGTTAATTTTATCTACAGTTTTAATTACGATTGAAAAAAACAGAAAAGATTTCTTAGTTCCAGGTGCAATCAACATTGTTGTTGCTGCAAATGCTGGTGGTGCGTGGTCTCCATTTGGTGATATTACGACACTTATGGCATGGACAGCAGGAAAAGGTACATTTGCTGATTTCTTATTTCTTTTTCCAGCTTCAATTGTAGGATACTTAGTAACGGCATATTTATTATCTAAATTTGTACCAAATGAAGTTCCTGAATTTGATATTACAAAAGAGAAAAAACCAGAAATGGCTAAGGGTTCTAAAGTAGTAATGGCACTTGGTATTGGTACTATTGCTTGTGCTGTACTGTCTCACCAATTATTACATTTACCAGCTATGTGGGGTATGATGTTTGGTTTAGCAGTATTAAAACTTTACTCATATGGTTTAAAAAGACAACACGGAAAAGATCACTTTAATATTTTTGATTCAATTGCAAAAGTGGAATATAATACATTGATGTTCTTCTTTGGTATTCTAGCAGCCGTTGGAGCATTATACTTTATTGGTTGGTTAGCATTAGCCGCTGTTGTATATGATCCAAACGTACTTGGCCCTACATGGTCAAATATTGGTGTTGGATTCTTATCTGCAATAGTTGATAATATTCCTGTTATGTCAGCTGTTCTTAAAGCATCTCCAGCGATGGATTTATCACAATGGATGCTGGTAACTCTAACAGCAGGTGTTGGTGGATCAATGATTTCATTTGGATCTGCAGCTGGTGTTGGTGTTATGGGTAAACTGCATGGTATTTATACATTTGGTTCACACATGAAATATGCTTGGACAATTGTAATTGGATATTTTGTATCTATTGCAGTTTGGTATCTACAGTATCAAATGTTAGGAATCGGAGCATAAAAAAGAGGTGCTTTAGCACTTCTTTTGCATGATTTCTGCGTTGAGATGAAATTTTTGTTTGGCATATACTTCTAGTATATTTCTCTCAAAAATTGAATCTCGCCTTGAACTAATACAAAATAATTACTAAATCATCTCTTTTGTTGATTTGTGATTATAAAGCCTCTTACCTATTTGGTAAGGGGCTTTTTTAATTCTGTCACTTTTAAACTCATCTCCCATCACTCTTCACCACTCACCATTTTCCGCTTTAGCAACTTTAAAAACCTTTTTAGATACAATCGCAAAATATAAAAAACAATCAAGATATCAAGGAATACATTTAATGAAACATGTCCCAATAGTAGTTTTAGATTTTGGTAGTCAGTACACGCAAATCATTGCTAGAAAGCTTAGAGAAAGTGGAGTATACAGTGAAATTGTACCTTACAATGAAAAAATAGAAGATAT
>ENA-ORXI01002222-ORXI01002222.1-sediment-metagenome-genome-assembly--contig:-NODE-2222-length-14140-cov-3.043234_pt1 | contig 14140 bp, 10 predicted proteins | sample MGYA00237861_ERZ511468 | MGnify/ENA primary metagenome ERZ511468 (study PRJEB26299, sample SAMN06266213) | sediment metagenome | isolation source: Hudson Canyon methane seep mesocosm | place... | reverse complement strand
CACGACGACGGCGCCCGCCACGACGACGGCGCCCGCCACGACGACGGCGCCCGCCACGACGACGGTGCCCGCCACGACCTCCGCCCCCTCCGTCGGTACGACCACGACGGCGGTGCCGCCCACCACCTCCACCACCGTGCCGACCATCACCATGCCCTCCACGACCCCGCCGCCTTCGGACGGACCCCCGCCGTTGCCGCCGATGACGATCATCGACGGCCGGCTCTACCAGGACGGCGGAATCCCCCTCCCGCCCTACTACCTGGGATGAACCGGGCCGACTCGTGGCGGTCCGGCTTGATCCGGTCGGAAAGGGGCTGATGGGAGCCCCTGCTTCCCGCTATGGTCCCATCGCGCGAGTAGGCACCGGACGACGAGACGGGCTCCATGGAACTGGTCACCCACAAGAAGCTCTACCTGGTCGCAGGACGGGCGAGCCTGCCCCTCGCCGAGGAGATCGCCGCCGAGCTCGGTGAGGAGCTCGGCGAGCCGAACCTGGCCGAGTTCGCCAACGGCGAGATCCACTGCCGGTTCTCGGAGTCGATCCGGGGATGTGACGTCTTCATCATCCAGACCCACTGCCACGAGCCGGGGTCGTCCATCAACGATGCCCTGATGGAGCAGCTGATCATGGTGGATGCCGCTCGTCGGGCCTCGGCGAAGCGCATCACGGTCGTATGTCCCCACTACGGCTACGCCAGACAGGATCGCAAGTCGTCAGGCCGCGAGCCGATCACCGCCAAGTTGGTGGCCAATCTGTTCAAGGAGGCGGGTGCCAGCCGCCTGGTCAGCGTCGACCTCCACTCCGGCCAGATCCAGGGGTTCTTCGAGGGTCCGGTCGACCATCTCACGGCGATGCCGGTCCTGGTCGACCGCCTGCGGTCCCTGGAAGGCGACCTGACGATCGTCTCACCGGACGCTGGTCGGGTGAAGGTCGCCGAGCGCTACGCCATTCAGCTGGGTGCCGACCTGGCCATCGTCCACAAGCGGCGCAGCCACTCGGCGTTCAACACCGTCGAGGCCAAGGAGGTCGTCGGCGACGTGGACGGCAAGGTCTGCGTGATCGTCGACGACATGATCGATACCGCCGGCACGATCTGCGCTGCGGCTGAGCAGCTCAGTGAGCGCGGTGCCTCGCGGATCCTGGCGGCGACCACGCACGGCGTGTTCTCCGGGCCGGCGATGGATCGTCTGGACGCCTCCTCGATCGAGAAGGTGATCGTCACGGACACCCTGCCCCTGCCCGAGGGCACCGATCCCGACCTGGTCGAGGTCCTGTCGGTCGCGCCACTCATCGCCAGGGCCATCGGTGCCGTATTCGGCGACACCTCGGTCAGTGAGATATTCGGCGGCAACAACCTGGCCTGACGCCGGGCGGGGCCCCGGCACCGGGGGACCCGAAGTCGTACAGGTCACCCGACCGGCCGGCAGCATCCACCGGTAGACTCGCCTGTCGGTTCCACCGGATCCGCACATTCGCCTCTCTCCTCTCCTAAAAGGTCCTTCCATGAGCGAGATCGTCCTCTCCGCAGACACGACCCGTAAGACAGGCACCCGGCCCAGCAGGCGACTCCGTCGCGAGCAGCGCGTTCCCGCCGTGGTCTACGGGCTCTCCCAGGATGCGGTCAGCATCGACGTGGCATGGGTGGACCTGCGCGAAGCGCTCACCACCGATGCTGGCGTGAACGCCGTCATCCACCTCAAGATCGGTGGCGAGAAGCAGATGTCGATCGTCAAGGACATCCAGCGCCACCCGGTGCGTCGTGACGTCACCCACGTCGACTTCCTCAGGATCGACCCGGACCAGGACGTCAACGTGGACGTGCCCCTTGTGATGATCGGCGAGGCCAAGGCCGTCACCGATGCCGACGGCATGGTCGACCAGAACCTCTTCAGCCTGACCGTCAACGCCGCACCGGACAGCATCCCGAACGAGCTCGAGGTGGACATCTCCGCCCTGACGATCGGGGACTCGCTGCGGGTGGCCGACATCCTCCTCCCGGTGGGTGTCACCACCGACGTGGACCCCGACGAGACGGTTGCCGTCGGCATGATCACCCGATCCACCCTGGAGGCAATGGCCGCCGAGGAGGCTGCCATAGCGGAGGCCGAGGGTCTCGAGTTGGAGGGCGCAATCGACGGCGACTCCGACGAGGCATCCGCCGACGACACGGGCGACGACGCCGACGACGCCGACGACGCATAGCGGTCAGGGCCGACCCTTGCTGCGGCGGTCCCGAACCGAGCGAACCGGTGAACCGGCGGCCTGGCTGGTTGTCGGCCTGGGCAATCCCGGCGATGACTATGTGGGAACGCGCCACAACCTGGGCGCCGATGTCGTGGCAGTGCTCGCCGACCGGCACGGTGGCTCGCTCCGGCGGTCCCGGGAGCTGGCCCTGTCCTGTGAGGTCCCTATCGGTGGCCAGCGGGTGGCGCTGGCATTACCGCAGACATTCATGAATGAGTCCGGCCAGTCGGTCGGCAGCCTGGTGCGACGCCATGGGATCGACGACCCCGCCCGGATCGTGGTGGTGCATGACGAGCTGGACCTGGCGGTCGGGACACTCCGGGTGAAGGCCGGCGGCGGCCTGGCCGGCCATAACGGTCTGAAGTCGATAACCGCGCACCTGAAGACCCAGGACTACCTACGCGTCCGCATCGGGGTGGGTAGGCCCCCGGGTCGCCGGTCGGGCGCCGACCACGTGCTGCGTCGGCCGTCCCGGGCCGAGGCGGCGGAGTTGAGTGTGGTGGTCGCCGAGGCAGTCGACGCCGTCGAGGCGATCCTGGCCGACGGCGTGGATGCGACCATGGGCCGCTTCAACGGCGGCCCGTGACACGACCGACCTCCGACAGCCAGATATGAGTCCCTACCTGGAGCGGCTTTCAACCCTCCTGGACGACGAGCCGGCCATCACGGCCGTCCTGGGCCGACGAACCGCCTCCCTAGCGGTGGCCGAGCCGGCCCGTGCGATGGTGATCGCTGCCCTGGCGCGTCGGACCGGTCGCCATCCACTGGTGGTGGCGGTACCGACCGGGACCGAGGCCGAGCGGCTCGCCAACGACCTTCGCATCTACCTGGGCGACGATGCCGTCGAGCTGTTCCCCGCCTGGGAGACCCTGCCGTTCGAGCGGATAAGTCCCGGCGTGGAGACCATGGGCCGACGCCTCCGGGTGCTGCACAGGATGGGTGATCTGGCCGATCGGCCTTCGGTGCTGGTGGCCTCGGGCAGGGCACTCGTCCAACGCCTCGGGCCGGGAGCCGGACGCACCGGGCCCATCATCCTGGGGCCAGGAGACGTCGTAGACCAGACGACGCTGGTGGCCGACCTGGTGGCCATCGGGTACCGCCGCGGCTACCAGGTGGAGCACCGGGGCGAGCTGGCCGTACGGGGATCCATCCTCGACGTCTGGCCCTCGACAGCCGAGGCGCCCCTCCGTATAGACCTATGGGGCGACGAGGTGGACCGCCTGACAGAATTCGGGGTGGCAGACCAGCGGGCCACCGTTTCCAGATCCGTCGTCGAGATCCATCCCTGCAGGGAGCTGATCCCGGATGAGGCCGTGCGCCAGCGTGCGGCGGCCCTCGTGGCCGAGCAGCCGTGGGGTGCCGAACAGTGGAACCGCCTGGCGGACGGCGAGCTGTTCGACGGCATGGAGTCGTGGCTTCCATGGCTGTCCGGGGGGGAACGGGTTCTCTTCGACCTCGTGGACGACGACGCCCTCGTCATTGCCGTGGAACCCCGGCGCCTGAGGGACCGCATTGCCGACCTCCAGGCGGAGGAGGCCGACCTTGCTGCCAGCCTGGCGGTCACGTGGGGAGCCGCCGGCATCGAGTTCCCCAGGCTGCACACGGACTGGGAGCGACTGCTGGTCCACACGGGTGCGCCCGTCTGGACGATCGACGCCGTGCCCGATGGCCCGGGCGTGGACACCATCGCCGCCGCCGGATGGGGACGGGACCCGGTGTCCGAAGACGCCGACGGCGTGCCCGGACGTCTCCTACGCCTACTGGCCGATGGCCACAGGGTGGTGGTCGCCGCAGACGGGGCGGGCTCCGTCGACCAGTTGGTTCGCCGCCTGCGCGAAGCCGGCATCGAGGTCACCCCTGTCGGTGCCGACGAGGACGCCGTCGTGGAGGGGCCCGGCGCCTCGCTGGTGGTGGCGCCGGTGGAGCGCGGCTTCGTCCTGCCCGGTTCGCGCCTTGCGGTGGTCACCGAGACCGAGCTGACGGGTCGGCGTCGTACCCGACGTCGGACACGACCACGGCGTAGTGCCGCCGTACGCATATTCGAGGACCTCTCACCCGGGGACCACGTCGTCCACGAACAGCACGGCGTGGCCCGCTTCGCCGGGCTGGTCACCCGCACCCTGGCGGGAGTCGAGCGCGACTACCTGCTGCTCGAGTACCGGGGCGACGACCGCCTCTACCTGCCGACGGAACAGATCGACAGCATCCGGCCCCACACGGGCGGAACGACTCCGAGCCTCAGCCGGATGGGCGGCGCCGACTGGCAGAGGACCAGGGCCAAGGTGCGCTCCGAGGTGGCCGAGATCGCCCAGGAACTGGTCGTCCTGTACCAGGCCCGGGTCACGACGATCGGCCACGCCTTCGCCGCCGACACTCCCTGGCAGAGGGAGATGGAACAGGCCTTTCCCTACCAGGAGACACCGGACCAGTTGCAGGCCATCGAGGACGTCAAGGCGGACATGGAGCGCCCCGTGCCGATGGACCGCCTGGTGTGCGGCGACGTGGGCTTCGGCAAGACGGAGGTGGCGATCCGAGCCGTGTTCAAGGCCGTGCAGGACGGACGTCAGGCGGCTGTGCTGGTGCCGACCACCCTCCTGGCCCAGCAGCACGGCCAGACCTTCCGCGACCGCTTCGCCCCGTATCCGATCCGGGTGGAGGTGCTCAGCCGATTCCTCACACCGGCGGACGCGCGGCGTGTCACCGGGGGCCTGGCCGACGGGTCGGTGGACGTGGTGATCGGCACGCACCGCCTGCTCTCCGAGCAGGTCCGGTTCAAGCGGCTGGGCCTGCTGGTCATCGACGAGGAGCAGCGCTTCGGGGTCAGCCACAAGGAGTCGATCAAGAAGATCAGGGCCGACGTGGACGTGCTCACCCTGACGGCCACCCCCATTCCGCGCACCCTGGAGATGTCGCTGACAGGCATACGGGACCTCAGCCTCCTGAACACGCCGCCCGCCGACCGGCAGCCGATCCTGACCTACGTGGGGGACTACGACGAGCGGCCGGTGGCCGAGGCCATCCGTCGCGAGCTGCTCCGGGAGGGCCAGGTCTTCTTCGTGCACAACAGGGTCCAGGACATCGACCGGGTGGCTGCCGGCGTCAGGGAGCTCGTTCCGGAGGCAAAGGTGGTGGTGGCACACGGCCAGATGGACGAGGCGTCGCTGGAGTCGACCGTCATGGACTTCTGGGAAGGCATGTACGACGTGCTGGTGTGCACCACGATCATCGAGTCGGGGATCGACATGCCGACGGTGAACACCCTGGTCGTGGACAGGGCCGACCTGCTGGGTCTCGGACAGCTACACCAGTTGCGTGGCCGGGTCGGTCGTGCCGGCCAGCGGGCCTATGCCTACCTCTTCACCCCGCCCGACAAGGCCCTTAGCGAGCAGGCCCACGAGAGGCTCCGCACCATCGGGGAGACGACCGAGCTGGGGTCCGGCTTCCGCATCGCAATGCGCGACCTGGAGATCCGCGGGGCCGGCAACCTCCTGGGTACGGGTCAGAGCGGCCACATGGCCGCCGTGGGCTACGACCTCTACTGCCAGATGGTCACCGAGGCCGTAGCCGAGCTGGCCGGCACGGTGATCGACGAGCTGCCGGAGATACGCGTGGAGCTCCCCGTCGACGCGCACCTGCCCGAGGACTACGTGTCGCGCAACGACCTGCGACTGGAGGCATACCGGAAGCTGGCCGCCGCAGGGGTCACGGCCGACGCCGACGGCGTCGAGGCGCTGCGTTCCGAGTGGGAGGATCGCTACGGCCCGTTGCCTGCGCCGGCAGAGGCACTGCTGTCGGTGGCCGGTTTGCGAACCGTCTGCGTGGCCCGCGGCATAACCGAGGTCGTGGTCACGAAGGGTCCCGGCCTGGGCGGCCCGGAGTTCATGGCCCGATGCTCGCCGGTTGTCCTACCGTTGAGCCGCCAGACCCGACTGGGGCGCCTGCACCGTGACGCCCGCTACAAGGAGGGTCCGCGCCAACTGCTCCTGCCGCTCCGCAAGGGTGACATGACAGCGGCCCTGACCGGGATGCTCGAAGACCTGGTGCCGACCTCGAATGACGTGGGCACGCCCGCCGGTGGCGACGCCGAAGACTGAGTGGCGGCGTAGCATCAATCCCTCGTGAGACGCCCTCCCCGCTTCATCTTCGCCAGGCACAGCCACAGGTTGGTGCTGCTGTTTGTGGCCGCCGTGGTGGCATCTGCCTGTGGCTCGTCGATCGTGGCCGTGAGGGTGGGCAACAGCACCCTGGACCGAGAGGACGTGGTAGCCCTCGTGGCCGAGGTGACCGGCCGGTCCTCAGACACCACCGTCGACGCGATGACCACTGCCGTGGTGGTGGATCGCTTCGTCCAGTACGAGGCACTGGTGGACCTCCTCGCCGACTACGACGTGGTGGCCACGTCGGAGGAGAGGTCGACAGCGCGGGACCGCCTCCTGGCGGCCGGCATGGACCCGGGCGATCCTTCCCTGCCGCGCCTGATCGGATGGCAGGCCGCCCTGGACCTGGTGGAGGTCGGCGGTCCCGGGGTGGGGGCCGCCTACGAGGCACACGTCGGGCTCCTCTCGTACGAACTCTGCACCAGCCACATCCTGGTGTCCGCGGAAGATGACGCCCATGCCGTCATCCACCTGCTCGATACCGGTGGCGACTTCGCTGCGCTCGCCATTTCGGTCTCCCAGGACCCGGGTTCTGGCCAGTCCGGTGGTTCGCTCGGCTGTGTTCCGCTCGGTTCCTTCGTGCCCACCTTCGAGCGTGCGGTCCTGGGCGCTCTGGCCGAGGGCCTGAGCCTCGTCGGGCCGGTGCCCAGCCAGTTCGGGTTCCACGTGATCCGCATCGACGAGGTGAGAACCGTTGACCCGGTGCAGTTCGAGGCGCTGGGTCCGAGGGCGTCTGCCGCCCTGTTGCAGGTGGCTGGTCTGAGCCGGGAGGTCCAGGTGGATGCCCGGTACGGCATCTGGGACAGGGCCGTGGGTCGGGTGGCGCCGCCGCCGGGACCGCTGGCACCCGCCCTCGTACGGCTGGGCTCGTGACCCTCCGCCGACCCGGCGTCACCGTGGTCGGCCTCGGGCCCGCCGGACCCGAGCTCTGCAACACGGCCACCCTGGAAGCGATTGCCGCCCATCGGCACAGGTACGTCCGCACCGCCCGCCACCCGTCGGTCGGCGTCCTGGGTGCCGACGTGGTGGCCCTGGACCACCACTACGAGACAGCGGAGAGCTTCGGGGAGGTCTACGCCGGCGTGGTCGCCGAGGTCGTGGCGGCCGCCGATACCCACGGAAGGGTCCTCTACGCCGTGCCCGGCTCCCCGATGGTGGCCGAGCACACCGTCGAGCTGCTGCTGGCCGACGACCGCTTGGACGTGCAGCTCGTCCCGGCGCTCTCGTTCGTGGACCTGGCCTGGGTCCGCCTGGGCATCGATCCGTTGGCCGACGGTGTGCGGATAGTCGACGGCAGGCGGTTCCCGGTGGAGGCAGCCGGCGAGCGGGGCCCGTTGCTGGTGGCCCAGGTGGACACCGCAGAGGTGCTGGCCGACTTGGTGGCATCCGTTCCGGATCCACCGGAGGAGCCGGTGTTCGTGCTGCAGGGGCTGGGTGGCCCCGACGAGAGGATCCTCACGGTGGCATGGGACGACCTGTCGACCACCGTCGTGGCCGACCACCTCACCTCGCTGTTCATTCCCCGGCTGGCCGCACCCATCGCCGTTGAATTGCAGCGGTTCGCCGAACTGGTAGCGATCCTGCGTAGGGAATGTCCGTGGGATGCCGACCAGACGCACACCTCGCTGCGGCCCCACCTCCTGGAGGAGGCCCACGAGGTCCTCGAGGCCCTGGACGACTTCGACGAGGCCACCGGTGACGGGTCCGAGGCCCTGGAGGAGGAGTTGGGCGACCTGCTCTTCCAGGTGGTGTTCCATTCCCGCATCGCCTCCGACGATGGTCGCTTCGACTTGGCAGACGTGGCCAGGGGGATCCACGACAAGCTCCGCCACCGCCACCCCCACGTGTTCGGCGACGTGGAGGCGGCCGATTCCGAAACGGTGCTGGCCAACTGGGACAGGATCAAGCAGGCGGAGAAGGGTCGGGCCTCGAGCCTCGACGGGGTACCTCCCACCCTCCCGGCGCTGGCCACAGCCCAGAAGGTGGTTCGTCGGGCTGCCGGGGTGGGTATGGCCCCCGGGGTGCCAACCGTCGCTCTACCCGCAGACGGCGACGCCCTTGGCGACCTTCTCCTCGGCATGGCGGTCGCCGCCCGGGATGCCGGCGTGGATGCCGAGGAGGCGCTGCGAGGCGCCGTGGCCAGGTTCACAGCCGAGGTGAGGGCCGTGGAGGCCATGGCCACAGCTGACGGTGTGGACCTGCGCGATGCCGATCCCGAGGTGGTCGCCGACTATCGGGGGCGGGGTACCGCAACCACGGGACACAGCTAGCGTCGTATCGTGGATGCGGGCCACCCGGGGTTCCGGATGGCCCGACCGGAACGGAATCCGGTATCTGGCGCCTAGGAGGCAGTCGTGAGCACCATCGAGGTCGTCAGCGGACGACAGGTCCTGGACAGTCGGGGTAATCCAACCGTCGAAGTGGATGTCATCTTGGACTCGGGAGCCTCGGGACGAGCCATCGTGCCGAGCGGTGCCTCCACGGGGATGTTCGAGGCCGTGGAGTTGCGCGATGGTGGAGACGCCTGGAGTGGGAAGGGCGTGACGACTGCCGTGGCCAACGTGAACGGCGAGTTGGCGGCGGCCGTGCGGGGCATGGACGCCTACGACCAGCGAGCCGTCGACCGGGCCCTCTGCGATGCCGACGGCACCGATGACAAGGGTCGCCTAGGCGCAAACGCGATCCTCGGCCTGTCGCTGGCCACAGCCCGTGCCGCCGCCTCCGATGCGGATGCACCCCTCTTCCGGTACGTGGGCGGGGCCAACGCCCACGTCCTCCCGGTACCGATGCTCAACGTCCTGAATGGTGGCGAGCACGCCGACAACAACGTCGACCTGCAGGAGTTCATGCTCATGCCGGTGGGTGCGACCTCCTTCTCGGAGGGCCTCCGCTGGGGCGTCGAGTGCTACCACGTCCTGAAGGGTGTGCTCTCGAACCGGGGCCTGTCCACCTCGGTGGGCGACGAGGGCGGGTTCGCCCCGAACCTCGGATCCAACGAGGAGGCGGTGCAGCTCCTGGTGGAGGCCGTCGAGAGGGCCGGCCTGACGCCGGGTGAGGACATGGCCCTGGCTCTGGATGCCGCATCTACCGAGTTCTTCAGCGACGGTGCCTACCACCTCGCGGGTGAAGGCCGGACGCTGGCACCCGACGAGATGGCCACCTACCTGGCCGACCTGGCCGACCGGTATCCGATCGTGTCGATCGAGGACGGTATGGCCGAGGAGGACTGGGAGGGCTGGGCGACACTCCACGGCATGGTGGGAGACCGGGTGCAGCTGGTCGGCGACGACTTGTTTGTCACGAACGTGGAGCGCCTCCAGCGCGGCATTCAGCTCGGGGTGGCCAATTCGATCCTGGTGAAGGTGAACCAGATCGGGACCCTCACCGAGACCCTCGAGGCCGTCGAGATGGCTAACGACAACGGTTGGACGGCGGTCATGTCGCACCGTTCCGGCGAGACCGAGGACACGACGATCGCGGACCTGGCGGTGGCCACTAACTGTGGCCAGATCAAGACTGGTGCCCCTGCCCGTAGCGACCGGGTGGCCAAGTACAACCAGCTCCTCCGGATCGAGGAGATGCTGGGCGAGGCGGCCGTCTTCAGGGGTGGCGCCGCCCTCGCCGGCCATTGAGATGGCGCGTTCCAGCACCACGCGTCGGCTCTCGCTGCTGGCCGTCACCCTGACGTCGGTTGCGGCCGCCCTGGCGCTTGGCGTCGTGCCGGTCAGGGACTGGTTGGGGCAGCGTGTGCGCACGGCCGACCTGCAGGCGCAGGTGGAAGAGGTGGAGGCCCTCAACTCTGGGTACGAGGACCGCATCGACGCCTTGAACACCGACGAGGAGATCGAGCGTCGGGCCCGGTCCGACTACAACCTCGTTATGCCGGACGAGGAGGCCTACGCGGTCGTTCCGCCGCCAAGTGTTGACTATCCGGTGCCGAGGATCTGGCCGTTCGGGGACTGGACCGGGTAACCCTCGCAGTCCTCTCCGGCACGGCCACGCTGCAGGCTCCGGGCTACGGTCACGACCTTCGCCGTCGCTGTGGAACCCCGAGGAGGTCAGACCGTGAGCAGCATCATCGGCAACCGCGTCCTGAGACGCGAGGACCGCAGTTTTCTGACCACAGGGGCCACCTACACCGCCGACGTGGATGACCCCCGCCTGGCCGGGGCCGTCCACGCCACTTACGTGCGTTCCACGATGGCCCACGCCCGCATCACTGTGGATGCATCGGAGGCGCTCGGCCTGCCCGGGGTGGTGGGTGTCTTCACGGCAGCCGACCTCGACGGTCCGACTGTCCTTCCCGGCGTGGTGCCGGTCTTTCCCGAGCCGATGCTGAATCGCCCAATCCTGGCCACCGACACCGTGCGCTTCGTCGGGGAGTGCGTCGCCGTGGTGCTGACCGAGGTCCCTGCCCAGGGAGAGGACGCTGCGGAGGCCGTCTTCGTCGACTACGACCCGCTACCGGTTGTGGTGGATCCCGAGGACGCCCTCACCGACGAGATCGTCGTGCACCCAGCGGTGGGCACCAACGTGGCCGTCGACTTCTCGAACTTGGGCATGGCCACGGGAATCACCGACGACGCCTTTTTCGCCGACTGTGAGGCCGTTGTCGCGGGACGCGTCTCGCACCAGAGGACAGCTTCGGCTCCGATCGAGGTCCGTTCCACGGCGGCGGCATGGGAGGGGGACAAGCTCGTCGTCTGGATGTCCAACCAGGGCCCGCATGGCGTGAAGGAGACCTTGGAGGCCCTGTACGGCGAGCAGGCTACGGGTGGCATCCAGGTGATCGTGCCCGACGTGGGCGGCGGTTTTGGCGCCAAGATCGCGCCGTACCCGGAGGACGCCCTCCTGCCGTGGCTGTCGGCGACGGTGGGTCGTCCGGTCAGGTGGTTCGAGACCCGGACCGAAAACATGAACGCCATGGGTCCCGGTCGGGGACACGTGCACCGCTTCGTCATCGGCGGCACCCGCAACGGCGACCTGACCCACTACAGGTTGGACGTGCTCGTCGACAGCGGCGCCTACGCGCGCATTGGGGCCTTCCTGCCGATGTTCACGCTTCCGATGACGGTCGGCGTCTACGACATCCCCAACGTCGAGACGGGGGCCCGTTCGGTCATAACCAATACCACGCCCACCGAGGCATACAGGGGAGCCGGTCGCCCCGAGGCCACGCTGACGGTGGAGCGTGCCGTGGAGCTCTTTGCCGCCGAGATCGGCATGGACCCGATCCAGCTGCGGCGTCTCAACTTCTTCCGGGCGGAGGACTTCCCGGTCACCACCGGTGTCGGCACCGAGTACGACAGCGGTGACTACGAGGCCAGCCTGGACCTGGCCCTCGAGGCGACCGGCTACGACGAATTGCGGGCCGAGCAGGCCAGGCGGCGGGCCGGCAGCGGGCCGTTGCAGATGGGTATAGGCGTCGCCACCTACGTGGAGGTGACGGCGGGGCCGGCACCCGGTGGCGACGAGTTCGGGCGGGTGGAGATCACCCCCGAGGGCAGGGCCCGCATCTATTCCGGTTCGCTCAGCCACGGCCAGAGCCACATGACCACCTTCTCCATGATCGCCGCCGACAGGCTGGGCATGGAAGTGGACGACATCGACTTCGTCCAGGGCGACACCGACCTGGTGCCCCACGGTCACGGAACCTTTGGTTCAAGATCCACCCAACTGGGTGGATCGGCCATCCACGACGCTGCCGGGGTGGTGGTGGACGAGGCCCGGAGGGTCGCCGCCGACCTCCTGGAAGCCGACGTCTCCGACGTCGTGCTGGATTCGGAGGCAGGTGGCTTCCACGTCGTGGGTTCACCGTCCGTGACCAGGAGTTGGGCCGAGGTGGCTGCGGCCGCTGGCAAGGGCGTGCTGGACGCCGAATCCCAGGAGACCCGGCTCTGCTCGTATCCGTTCGGCACCCACGTGGCGGTCGTCGAGGTGGATGTGGAGACAGGCCACGTGCGACTCGACCGGATGGTCACCTGCGACGATGCAGGTCGCATCATCAACCCGGTGATCGTGGAAGGGCAGCGCCACGGCGGTATAGCCCAGGGCGTCGCACAGGCCCTCATGGAGGAGGTCTCCTACGACGCCGACGGCAACCCGCAGACGACCAACTTCGCCGACTACGGCATCATCTCGATGGCCGAGCTGCCGTCGTTCGAACTGGTCCCCCTGGAGACGCCGACGCCCAACAACCCCCTGGGGGTGAAGGGGATCGGCGAGTCCGGCGCCATCGGTTCAACGCCCGCCGTGCAGAGCGCGGTCCTGGATGCGATAGCGCACCTCGGGGTGACGCACCTGGATGTTCCCCTCACCCCGAAAAAGGTCTGGGCGGCCATCCACGGCGCATGAGTCCGTGGCAGTGAGGCCGGCGGTCGAGGCCGAGGGACTGGTCCGCACCTTCGGAGACGTGAGGGCGGTCGACGGGATCGACCTCTCGGTGGCTCCCGGCGAGGTGTTCGGCTTCCTCGGCCCGAACGGGGCCGGCAAGTCGACGGTTGTGAGGATGTTCACGACGCTGCTCCGACCGACCGCCGGAACGGCCACGGTCGGTGGACACGACGTGGTATCCGGGTCGGCGGCCGTTCGTAGGACCATCGGCGTGGCTCTCCAGGATGCCGCCATCGATCCGCTAATGACCGGACAGGAGCTGATCCGCCTGCAGTCGGTGCTGCATGGGATCCCGAGGGCGGTTGCGCGAACCAGGGGCGAGGAGCTGCTCGAGCGCGTCGGTCTGACCGCTGCTGCCGGACGTCGAGTCGGTACCTACTCCGGGGGAATGCGACGGCGTCTGGACCTGGCCATGGCGCTGGTGCACCAGCCGGAGATCCTGTTTCTGGACGAACCCACCACTGGCCTGGACCCGACCAGCCGACAGGCACTCTGGGAGGAGGTGCGGCGGCTCAACACGGAGCACGGGACCACGGTGTTCCTCACGACGCAGTACCTGGAGGAGGCCGACCAGCTGGCCGATCGGATCGCCATCATCGATGCCGGAAGGCTGGTGCGGGAGGGAACCCCCGAGGCGCTCAAGGCGTCGATCGGTTCTCCCACGCTGCGGATCGACGTACAGCCGGGGTCCGTCGAAGCCGCCCGTGTCGTCCTCGAGGCCTTCGGCTCAGACAGGCCGGCGAGGGAGGGTCGGGTCGCCATCGGGTTGGATGGGGGCGCCGCCAGGGTCGCCGACGCTGTGAGGGCCCTCGACGGGGCGGGGGTCGTGGTGGAGCACCTGGAGCTGGATGCCCCGAGTCTCGACGACGTCTTCGCCGAGGCGACCGGCCGCCGCCTGGAGGGTGCCGGGGACGAGTCGTGAGGAGGACCCTCGTGATGGCTGGACCGGACCTGGTTGCGGCAGTGCGTCAGACCGCCGAGCTGGCGCGTCGCTCGGTGCTGGCCGAGCGTCGGCAGTTGCTGAATATCCTTCCGGGCCTCGTCTTCCCGCTCCTGTTGGCCGCCGTCTACTCGAGGCAGTTCTCGCGGGCCCTGGCCATGCCCGGCTTTCCCGAGGTGGATTCCTTCCTTGACTTCATCCTCCCCGCATGCGTGGTCCAGGCCGTCTCGTTCGGCGCCACGGCCGCTGGAACCGAGCTGGCGCTGGACATCGAGAACGGCTTCTTCGATCGCCTGGTGGCATCGCCGGTGGCCAGGTTCCCGATCCTGGTGGGTCGTCTGGCCGGCGCTGCGCTGGTCGCGGCCATCAAGGCGGCGGTCCTCGTGGCGGTGTTCCTGGCCT
>ENA-ORXI01002220-ORXI01002220.1-sediment-metagenome-genome-assembly--contig:-NODE-2220-length-14145-cov-3.272818_pt1 | contig 14145 bp, 12 predicted proteins | sample MGYA00237861_ERZ511468 | MGnify/ENA primary metagenome ERZ511468 (study PRJEB26299, sample SAMN06266213) | sediment metagenome | isolation source: Hudson Canyon methane seep mesocosm | place... | reverse complement strand
ATCCCATGCACTGATGAATCAGCATTCAGCTCTGTGATCACTTCAAGTATACCTTCCAGTGTAGTGCTGGATGACAGGTCAATACGGGTACTTAGGATACCACACCTCTCACAGGCCCGCTGCTTGTTGCGGACATAGACATGACTGGCCGGGTCATCCCCGGCGATCACCACGGCAAGATGAGGGAATACACCCTTCTCCTTGAGGGCCGCGACTCGCTCTCGCAAACCCTCCTCGAGACTGAGTGCAAGCGCCTTCCCGTCCACTATGACTGCACTCATGTCAGCCTCCCGGGGCGACTCGCCCTTTGACCTTTCACAGTGGAATTTTGGAGCCTCAGGAGGGAGTTGAACCCCCGACCGTCTGATTACAAATCAGATGCTCTACCGGGCTGAGCTACTGAGGCGCGCTCCAAGACGACGGACTCGGACTCTTGAACCCTACATCCCGAAAACGATGGTCTCAGGGCCATCTTCATGCACCCGAGTCCTCTCGAAGGTGCGTGCAGTTAGCGCCTGAGAGCAACCTCAGGACCAATACGGTCCTCGCTGCGTGGGTGTGCATAGCCCTCGGCAGCGGCATCATCCTATCATCTGGCGTCTCTGCTTTTGCCCTAGCCATAGCCGCTCCACTTGCAATTGCTGGAATCGTGCTTCTGGTCGCAGGATTAGGGATGGCTGTCGAGGAGAATGTAGATCCTGAAAAGGTCGCTGCATGGGAGCCAGAATCCACCAAGATGCCAGATGCTGGCCGGGTGATGTACCGGATCGACACTACTCTGGAGCCACCAATCAGGACCTCTGTGCTATGTGGGAGGTGCGGTAATCTCGATTGGATCGACGGAGTGAAGCCGAAGACCCATTCTTGTAACTCATGTTCGACTCTCCTCTGGGAGTCCGAGGAAGAGTAACCGCCGCCCCTAAGGGCGGCGTACCGGCAAGCATCAAGTGGATGGCCCAATTCGGCAAAGTTTGAGGTGGTACGGTGGATCTAGGCAACAACGAGCGCCGGATGCTGCGTGTGATGCTGTCAGAACCCACCCACTCATGGTCTCTGGAACAACTACTGTCGGCGACGGGCTGGGGCGATCAGGTCCACGTAGCCGGAGCCGGAGCAGGGCTTGTAGAAGCCGGGCTAGTCGAGGTCTTTGAGGAGCGAGTAAACTCCGTCTCACTAGGCGAAGAGGGATCATCGGCCGCATCTGCAGGATTACTTGAGGCCCGACTGTGGAGATGGATTAGCAATCAGCAGCCAGACGACAGGACGATGGCTGCATTGTCATCTGAGTTCGAGCGCCACGAGGCTGGTCCGGGAGTCGGGCTGCTCAAGGCTCTGGGAGTCAGACTCGAGGCAGGCTCCATGGTGGCTGAGGACGAGGGCTCGGTAACTTCTGCCATCGAGCAGAGGTCTGCGTTCATAGGGTCGCTAGTGGCCGGCCCTGTAGAGCAGTCAGAGCTGGACTCCGACATGGTGAGTCACTTCACATCCCGCAAGGGACTGATTGTATTGGAGGGGCGTGTTTCTCGGAATTGGGCCCTCACTGAGGTAGGATCCTCGGTCGACGCATCAACGCTCGAAGAAGTCGACCTGATTGGAGATGTCACTCCAGAGATGCTCCAAGGAGAGGACTGGAGGGATGCGAGATTCAAGCCGTTCGACGTCAACGCCCCAGCCCCTACTCCTTCAGGAGGCAGGCCTCACCCCATGCAGGCACTAATCGAGATGATTCGCTCGGTCTTCCTCGAGATGGGTTTCTCCGAGATCGAGGGAAACTTCGTCCAGTCGGCAGGCTGGAACATGGATTCACTGTTCATCCCTCAGTCCCATCCGGCTCGAACCATGCAGGACACCTTCTACCTCTCTGAGCCAGAGCAGGTCGAGGTCGAACAGGAGTACCTCGATTTGTGGGCCAGAGTGCACGAGCACGGCCACGACACCGGTAGCAGGGGCTGGGGGACTCCGTTCGACCAGGAGGAGGCGAAGAAGGCCCTTCTCAGGACTCACACTACGGTCAACACCGTCCGCTACATCGCCGAGAACCCCCACGAACCCTGCCGAGTGTTTGGAATCGGTAGGGTGTTCCGCCAGGAATCGATAGATCGGACGCATCTCCCTGAGTTCTACCAGATTGAAGGTATCATCCACGAGTCCGAGGCCAACCTGCCGATGCTCATCTCGACACTCAAGACGTTCTACTCCAAGATGGGTTTCCCAGACGTCAGGGTACGCCCCGCCTACTTCCCCTACACCGAGCCAAGCGTCGAAGTTGACGTCATGTGGAGGGGCGAATGGCTAGAGCTTGGTGGCTCCGGTATTTTCCGTCCCGAGGTCACAGAGCCTCTCGGGACCGAGTGGCCTGTTTGTGCTTGGGGTTTGGGACTAGAGCGCTTAGCGATGCTCATTCTGGAGTTGGACGATATCCGCGAGTTGTACCAACCCGATCTAGAGCGACTTCGGCGGATGCCAATCCTCTAATCACAATTACCGCCATAGCGAGCATGGCGATAATCGAACCCCCGTCAGGAGGAATTATCTCATAGGGCAGAGCTATCAAACTGAGGCCTTCGGTTGACTGCCCTCCTGGAGGAGGGCCAGGATTACAGTCATCTGGAGGCGGACCTATTCCTGGGCCCCAAGTCTCTCCATGCCCAGCACAGGGGTCATCTTCTCCTCCAGAAGACAATTCACCTCTGTAGCAGTTGATGAAGTAGGGGAATCCAATTCCTCCCTCTCCGTTCTCCCATGTGCTGTGGTAGTGATAGATGCCTTCTGGCCAATCCGGTGTGGCTGCATAATGACCATTGCACGAGTCCAAATCCCCAAGTTCGGCTACGTACTCGTAGTCATCGATTCCGTTGTAACCGGTCTCACCATCTTTGAGCCTGTATGACGAGGTCATTTCAGAAACCTCCTCATTCTCATCCCAGCCGACAAATCCGTAAATTGAGTAGCCGTCGAGGGCAAATCCAATTATCGGAGAGTGTTCGGTCACCGTCCTCGATGATTCTATGCTGTAGTTCAACCAAGTCTGTTCACCTTCAGGGTGCCAATGAATACAGTTGCCGTCGGCATGATAGTGATACTCGCCGCCAGGCCCGGAGTGTCCGTGACATAGGCCCAACCAGACGTGTTGACGGTCTTCCTCGTACGCTCCCTCTTGGCCGGCTACTGCATCCCCTCCGGGCCCGTCCTCGGGTCCGTAGATCGCAACCCCATTGACAGCGAACGCAATAGCTCCCCTCTCTGGTGCCATAGTGCAGCCATCAGATGAAACACTTGGATTACACATACTATCATTGGTAGGCTCCAACGGAATGACCCACGTTGAGTCTTGCTCGCTCGCACAGCAACCCGGACCTGAGTGGAAGTCATGATTAGGCAGGCCGTTAGTACTGATTGTGATGTTCCCGTCCTCGATGACGTAGCTAACATCGCAAACATGGTTGTCGAAACCAGATGTATTGTAATCATCGACTCCCGCAACCTGCTCGGTCTCGTCGCACAGCAGCGTCATGCCCCACCATTCCTCAGAACCAGTCTCAACTACAGGCTCAGGCTCTCCGTCATATTCGCATGAACCATCATCCTCTTCAGCGGCCTCGTCGTAGTTGTTGGCCTCCGGGTCGGTGCATCCACGAGTAGGTTCAGGTTCCTCGTCGTAGGTGCACGAGCCATCGTCCTCCTCAGCATCCTCATCGTAGTTGTTGGCCTCCGGGTCGGTGCAACCCTGAGTAGGCTCCGGCTCTGCTGCTGGCTCAGTGATTGTGATGTTGAATACTTCAGTCTCGCTCGAGTCAACCCAGGTCCCGCAGGTTCCCTTGACCGTGATGGTCAAGTTCTCTTGGATGTTTGAGAACCCCAGATTGAACCTACCATCCTCGTCGTATGGCAGGTTGAGGCTGAACTCGTCTATGTCGCCGTCAGACCACTCTAGCTTGCAGGTATCCATACTCTGGTGGACCAAGACTCCCGAGGCCGTGGTGCTGTTCCCTCGCTCGACGGTTATCTCATTGCTGCTGACTACGATTACCGTGTACCCCTCGTCAGGGTACTCAATCATGAATGTGGCTGACCACTTCGATTCTTGGCCGATGCTGTCAGTGGCCACTATCTTGACTGCGTGGCTCCCGACTCCAAGTTGGGAGATGTCGATGATTAGATTACCGTCGGCATCCATCTGATGCTGAATCTCGATGCCGTCGAGTGACACGGACAAAGTCAATTCAATCATCTCCTCGTCTGTGATGCTCAGACTCAGTGAATCGATGCTGCCGATGAGAATGTTGGTCGGGATGTCACCTTCAATCACTGGAGCTAGGTTCTCGCCCTCTTTCTGGATGTCGAAGAACAGCACGCCGACCATCACGCTGGTAATCATCAGTCCCGCGAGGAAAAGTGAGCGAGCTACTCCATCATCTTCCGTCATGCCTGAAATCCAGAAACTATGGTATATCAAAGAAGTGGGTCATTGGGATTTTATTGCCCATTAATGCTTATTCCTTATTCGTCTGCCAGCGCTTTCAAATCGTGTAGAAATTCATCCGCTTCCCAGTAAATTCCGGAGTAGGCGACACGCTTGCGTAGCTGCTTGTCGAGGATGAAGGTCACTGTCGAGTGGCCAACCTCATACTGCCCCAAGGACTCCTCGTGAGGATCTGCCCCGTCACTACCATCACTGCTACCTGTGCCCTTGGCTATGCATGACAACCAATCTCCGCCCGGCCTCTCGTAGCCGTCATCGCACATGCAGTGAGCTCCACCTTCTGAGCCCATTACCCAGCCACGTCCATCACAGTCCACACCAGGGGGCAGGTTGTCGAGGACGGCGTTGCTGGCAGCCCAAGCAAGGTGAGTGCCAGCACTGAGGGTAATGGATGAGATGCTCTCTTGGGCCTCTGCCCAAGATCCGTTCTCTACATCCCATACGTGCAGCACCCACGACCATTCACTATCCGACTGCCAGTCTCCGAGGACCCCCTCAGTCATGTCATAACTGATGTTAGACTCGCTGAAAACCCGCATAGCGAAATCACTCCCGCTCAGGCCCACTCCGTCTTCGTCGTGGTGGAATGTTGAATTGTCGGGGTAAAGCACTGCAATCCGATTAGACTCATCCTCGGGCGGCTGACTGGCGTTTATGTGCTCGTTATCCACTAACACATTCCACGATCTGTATGTATCTTGGAGGGTGGTTGTCGGCCCGGTTAGGTGATGCCAATCGTAGCCCATCAAATCAGTCCACTCAGCGAGGTGGCTGATTGTGTCTCGAGCCGGATCTATTGTGACTGAGATAATTACGACTTCATCGGAATAATCACCGAGGTTTTGGTCGATGTAGTCTAGGTTGGCCGAAATGACTAGGCATATATCGGGGCAAGAAGTATAGACGAATGCAACTACTACCACTTTACCTTCGTATTCAGAGAGAGTGAACGACTCCCCATTCTGGTCAAAGAGAGTGAAGTCGGGTGCTTCAGGCGGTTCCCTATACTCGACCCCGAATAAATCAACTCCATCCTCAGATGCAATGCATCCTGGGAGGAGCAGGATGCAGGCAAGTAGGGCAGCGACCATTTCCTTGCGCATACTCATTCCTCCAGCAACATGTAGATGTCTTCGAGGACCATCTCCGCATTCCAGTCAGCGTCGCCCCACCAGACCCTCTGACGCATCTGCTTGTCCACGATGATGGTCCCAGTCGTGTGGTTCACCCAGTAGGTAAGCGGATGGTGCATTATCTTGACATCGCCTTCAGGCTGCTGAGTCTCCAGGCCGCAACCGTTGTCGTCGACAGGCTCTCCCTCAGGGGTGCCAGAACAGGTATCGAAGCCATCTGCCACTCCATCAGAGTCCTCATCGGACGCATAGGTCTTGAGGCCGACATCGAAGTTGGACCAGACCCCCTCTATGTCGGAGATGTCGCTGGCATTGGAAGTTGTAAGGTGGGGCCAGTCCAACCCCCTCTGCTCGGCGTAATTCGCTAGAACCGAGGAGTTGTCAACCCAAGGGTCCACAGTAATCGACAGGATTGCGACCTCAGAGCCGTAACTTTCGCCGAGCTGCTCGGAGATGAAGTCGAGATTGGCACTGACGATGGGACAGATGTCGGGGCAGCGTGTGAACAGGAATGCGACTACAATCACTTTGCCCTGCAATTGAGACAGCGAGTAGTAGTCACCATTCTCGTCCATCAACACAAAGTCATCGACAGGCATCGGTGGGTTGATGTCCTCGCCGTAGAACACGTCAGACTCCGTATCTCCAAGACATCCCGCCAGAACGACACTGGCAGTCATCAGAATTGCTAGGACTCGGCTCACTCCTTCTCATCTCCCTTCACGTTGCGAATAACCCAGACGATTGCAGCGGCACCAGCCATCAGCACGGCGGCACTCAGCAGCATGCTCGCCATATCACCCTCTTCAGGTTCGCTAGGATCTGGACCGAATACGAAGCCGTCAGGAGGCAAGGTCTCGGTGTGGTTGTCTAATACTACGGTAAGGTCGATGGTCTGCCACAGACTACCATTCGAGTAGATTCTGACCTCGTATCCCCCCTCACTCCAGTTGGCGGGCTCCAACCATAGATGGCACTCGTCTTCCGTGGACGATGAATTCGAGGGGCCCGCGACGCAGTCCATCTCTTCTGTACCATCCCCATCGCTGTCGATGACCACCCTCCGGTCATAGTCAGCCGTGTTGATGAAAATCAGAGTGTCGTTCTGTATGACTTGCGCAGTGTCTGGCTGGATTGACTCGTTGCGCATGATGAACGAGAATGTGTTGGCCCCGTGAGCAGCTGCAGTCGGCATCATCAGAATCAGAACGAGAATAGCGGCAAGCGCCTTCACGGGCATCTGAATCAACTCAGTCATCAGTCGCCTCGGCCTGCCACAGGGCCGGGTAGTTGTAGCGAGGGTCGTAGTCTTCGTCAAACTGCACGACGTAGATTCCGCTGACCATCTCTGAGATTAGAACGAAGCCCCGCGGATCGTATTGGAGGCCCCAATCGAACGGTATCATACATGATGCCCAGCAGTCGGCCATGTCGTATCCCATCGACTCACTCGCGTTGTCGGTCCATTCAGGGCCGGAGGGCAGGTAGTATCCGACTGTGTGAGTAGGGGCGAGTTCAGTTATCGCCGTGTATCCTCGATCAGGCTCAGGGTAGCCGTTCTCCCAGACCAACTCGTCCCATGAATGACCATGATCAGTTACCCAAGCACCTGCATGGTAGTGGGCCCAGTAGGCGTGACCGTTGGGGCCGACGTCACCATTGTGCGGGCTGTAGATGTAGCCGCCAGGGATGTAGTGCTGAGGATGGCTGCTGCCGTTGGCAAGCATGCCTTGGCCCGGAAGTCTCCATTTGGAGACGAGGAACGGCTTGGTCGGATCGGTCGTGTCAATAGTCCATAGGTATCCTGTGTGATTGTCGTTAGAGCCGTACTCAGGGGCGATGATTGTGTAATGCCTCCAGTTCTGACCGTAACTCGCGTCTTCGGGTCCGGTTCCGCAACTAGCGGGCCATTCTGACATGGGATCGTATTCGCTGATGCCGTCGCAGACTAGGTTCTTGAACGGAATTGCGTAGTGGATGTTGCCGTTGCCCTGACCAGCGTCGAGCCACTCTTCGGCAGACATGTCGGCATGCCCTCCTCCATCGGGACCGTACCACCCACTGTCATCAGATGAGCACCCCAACCACCGACCTATCTCCTGTGGCCAAGTAATGCCCATCGCGTCAGCCACCTGCGGTGGTTCAGTGACGTCCACAATCCTCAGGCCAGCATCCCAGTAAGATGCAATCAGAAGTTTCTGCTTGGTCACAGGGTGGACGAAGAAGACATGATCATGATTGAAAACCGAGCCGCCGCAGGTGGTCTGTCCTTCGGGAGTATAGGCTCCCCAACGGAGAATCTCACGACTCGAGTTTTGCTGCTCGTCGTTCTGATTAGGGAACCACGATTCTAAACCCAGAGGCACGTAGAAAACTTGAGTCCCCTTTACGGGTCCTCCGCCTGCAACCATTTCTGGATAGGGGTCAGCACCGAACAGGAATAGGTGACACTCCTCTCCGGACCACAGTGGATTGGCAGGATCCCAGTCGCAATAGACGTGTACATCTTGATTGTGGAAGCCGGCCGGAGGATTGTTCCACTCAGCGACCTTGATTGGACTGGTTTTGTCTCCTACATAGATGACGTCGAGGCGATTCGTCCCACTATTGGCATCGTCGTCGTTAGGTATTGGGTCGAGCTCGCTGTTGGTAAGCTCATGGTTCACCAGCACCCAGTTGTTGTCGGGAGTGACTTTGATGTCTATCATCCGAGCAATCTCTGCGTAGTATGTTGAGAGCAATTGTATGTTGTTAGGGCTGCTGATGTCGAGAATCTCAAACTGATTGTAACTAGAGACATAAGCGTAGCAACCGCCACTACCGTCAGCGTAGATTTCGCAGTCCTCGTGGAAGTTGCCCTCGATGGCTATCTCCGAGTTGTCTCCGGGGGTCGGCGCGACGTTCTTCCATTCTGGATAGCAAGGCCGTCCGGCCGTGTTGTCCAAGTCTGCAGGAGGTTTGACCTCGCCATCGCAGTTGAGATTGTGATAGTCTATCAGATTGGCATTAGGAGTATACAGTCTGTGGGCCAACAAGTCGTTGTGCGAGTGATTAGCATCCTCAATCTCGACGACTGGATCGACCCAAGTGTCCGCGCCCTCATCCGAGTCATCCCCGGTGATGAACGAGAGGCACCCAGAGAGAGGCGCTAGCACCATCAGTGCGGCCATCATTAGCATCGGGGCGTTTCTCAGTACTGACATGGACAAGCCTCGCAATCGCCGACGAATACGGTCGGTTGTTCAATGCACCGGTCGTCCGAGCGCTACGCGCTAGGGCGTTATTGATCCAATGGAATGCCGTACGGTTGATCAATATCCAGTTGGACGATGTAGAGTCCCGTGGTGATGCACGACAGGTAGGTGTAGCCCTTATGGTACTCAGCAGCCCAGATGAATGGAGTCCAGCCGAAGTCGTAGTATGCGCTGTCTAGCGGCTCGCCGTCGGCCCCGTGAGACAGATGATAGCCAACTGTCGCAGCCATGTGGGCATCAGACTTGTTGCCGCCCTCAAGTCCCGCTGCCATCAGCGCCTCGATATCCATCACCCAGAGTCCCGCATGGTAACTCCCGAGGTAGATCCTACCGTCCCAAGCTCCACCATGGCTGTTATCAGGTAGTCCAGGCAGTCCAGTTTGGAAGATTTGAGTGTCGGCGTTATGGGGGCTGAAAAGCAACCACTCCTCTCCGCCGGGGATGTGGTGGTCGAGTGCGAACGGGTTCTCCCACCCGTGGATTAGCCGAGGCATGAAGCGAACGTTGCCGTTGACCTCCTCATACGGAGTTGTGTCGAGCAAATAGGCCATGCCGGTGCCAACAGTGGTCTCAAGGACCTCAGTAGCGAGAATGGTCAGGTGCATCTTGCCCGGAGAGTATCCGAGGTGTGAGGCGTCGACCATGTCGTCAACCGGCTCGGCGTAGTGTATGTAGGAGGCCCGACCGCCGTTCTCGTTGCTAGTGCAGCCACAGTCGATCTCGCCGTCGCCGTCGAAGTCCTCGAACTCCATCCATTGCCCTACTTCCGGAGCCCTCCAGGTACAACCGGCCTGTGTGCCCCCTGAGAGTCTGCATAGCGAGCCGTGCCACATGTACTCGACGAGGTCTTTGTTGGGGTGTGGGACGTCAGAGACGTCGAAGATCCTCAGGCCGGCCTCCCAGTATGCTCCGTAGATGTAAGTCCGACCGAAGCGCGGGTCGTTGGAATCTTCTCCCGGCCAGGTCTGCACGGTCATGTCATGGATGTAGATCCAACCGCCCAGAGTGGACTCCCAACTTACTTCAGCCTCACCTACCTTGACAATTCGTGGCAGGTCACCGTAGCCAGCGAAGTTCAGATGGGCAACAGTGATGCCCCCGCAAGCATCGCCTTGGCCGACGTCACAGGATTCGTAGTCAGGGTTGGCGACGAAGATGTACCACTCGTTGTCTATCATGTGAGTGTAGAGGTTGTGCGGCCCACTTGGGTGGTCGACGTCGTACCACGCATCAACGAAACTAGGATCGGTCTTGTCAGTGACATCCACTAGAGTAACAGTGACTTGTGCAGGGTCTTCCCAGTTGCCCACATTTGGATCTGCGGCCCCAGGGTCAACTATCTGGTTCTGCACTATGACGTACTCCCGCCCGTTGTACTCGAGATATTTGACATCAAGGACTTGTGTGTTCGGGTCGTAGTACACGCCAGTGACCGTGGTGTTTGAGGGATCGGTGACATCGACGATATGCATCTCGGTCCATCCGGCGATGTAGGCGTAGGTCTTGCCATCAGGGGAGTCTGCGACCTGAATCTCGGCGTTACCCGGAGCTGTCAGTTCGTTGAATGAGACAGGCTGGATATTATCTGTGTACATCATGTGCTGGCTTGCGTTCCTGTGGTCATGCTCCTCATCCTGCATCAGTGGGTCGAGCATCATACCAGAACCAGCACTGTCGTCATCTGCCACTTCTGACATCATCATCACGGCAGTAGCAGCCGCCACTACGCAGACAGCGAGCCCGATGGCCAGAATGGTGCGTTGCGAATCCACTGGTCGCCGCGAGCCTGCCGGTCATGTTGAAGCCATCGCCCCGCTACGGCGGGGCGTGCACAGAGTCCGTATGTTGACAGTCGCACTATCGCTGCTGCTGCTGGCCCTCCCGGCCTCTGCTCACGACACCAAGGAGTACACCATGCTTCTAAAGGAGGATGGCGTGACTCCAGACGGAGTCTCTTCAGGTATTTTGGTCTCCACGGACTCGTTATTCTTCTACAATGTTGACAGTCGCGAGGAGGTCATCCACAGAGTCCTAATCGATGCCGACGGGGATGGAGAGTTTGAGGGCGTGGACGACATGGCGACGGCCTGGTTGAGTCCCTCTTGTGAACTCGACGAAAATGACGACAAAGTCGACCCTAATTGCGAGGTCACAGAACTTGTCCTGCTAGGCCCCTCCAACGGGCTGCTACCTGGTAACATCTCAATGCTCCACCAGATTGACCACAACCAGTCTCTGACCGAGTCTGCCTTCACCGTCAGCTTCTCCGCGGACCAACACACGGTACCGGACAATCTCCCGACCGGGTCCGAAGAGGAGCAGTCAGAGGACAATGACCTCCTCGCACTGGTCTTGATGACTTCGTTGGCAGGGATAGTAATCCTCCTGCCTAGACTGATGGGTTCAACCGAGGACGAGTGAGTCCCTGGCGACGGTCGCACTCAAGAACCCCATCCGATTCGAACTGCCAAGGGCGCTTAGCTCAGCTTGGAAGAGCACCTGGTTTGCAACCAGGTGGCCGGGGGTTCAAATCCCCCAGCGTCCACCATATCCCGATCAGAAAATACCCAATACGAAGCCAATTAGATAAATCGCAATCAGAACGGCAGGACCGTAGAACAGAACGGCCTTGAAGGAATTCCACCAACTTCTCTCTGCAAACTGTTCCTCAAGTCCGTCAGCTACAGCTACACCCAATTCTTCTATCGGTGTTAGAGGCACGCCCCGGCTATGGGGTTCGGACATTCAATATGCCTACTCTGCAGTTAGTTGGGCCAGTATCTTCAGTAGGCCCCTGAGGGTTACCTCACTGATTCCAGAGACCTTGCAGACTTCGCTTTGCGTCCTCGGCGAGGAGCTTTCCTGTGAAGCCTTGTAGATGATTACGCCGGCGATTCCCGAGGGCTTCTTGCCCTGCCAGTCTAGGTTGTCCTTGACGGTGTCCCAAAGGCTCCTGACATCACCTAGCACGTGAGGTGGCAGGCCGAGGTCCGAATGGAACTTCTCGAAGTACTCTTCCGGTCCGGTGATGTGATGCGTCCCCAGCATCCTAGCAACAAGTCTGATGGTCCGCTTGAGCTCCTTTTCTTCGACCGCCTTGGTCATGTCGAAGGCCTCTGCGATATCCTCTATCTTGCGAGGTATCTTAGCCTCCCTTGCGGCGATGTAGACGCAAGCTGCGGAAACTCCACGGATGCTGCGTCCGGTGACGAGACCACGTTCGACTGAGTGCCTATACAGAGAAGCCGCCTCCTGCTCTATCTGGGACGGCAGATCACCGCGGTCGCGGATGAATTGCATTGCCTTCGAGAGATTGCGGCTGCGGCTGTCGCGGGTCTTACTGCGCTGGTCGATACGCTGTCGACGCCTCCACCCGCGCAGTGCCTTGCCAGACATGCCGTGTCGCTTGGCACCGCCTGCAGTGAGGTCCGAGCGACGAATCTCAGTAGAAAGCCCCTTGTCAGACAAGGTGAGTGTTGTAGGTGCACCCACACGGCTTCTATCGTCGCCGTCAGAGTGGTTAATCCACTCTGCCCCTGGATCAATCATGTTCTCGGCTGCGACGTAGCCGCACTCTGAGCAAGAGGTCTCGCCTCTGATATGGTCAGTGTCCCATGAATTGGCCCCGCACACACTGCAAGGGCCTGTCATAGATTCCGTGCCACGCTCCTTAGACGGGCGTCGCGCAGGTCGAATCGGCTTTGAGCGGCTTCGCTTCTGGGAAGCACGTCCAGATTCGCCGGCCTGCCTAGCAGTGTCTCGTTCCATCTTCTCAACTCGCAGTTGTATAGTAGGGTCCTTATTATTTAAGTCTTCGTATTCCTTGCTCATTGTTCTCTTTCTCCTTGCAAGTTTCTTCTCAGTGGTTCGCTTTCCCGTAACTTCTTGCACCCCTCGACCCTCTTCGACACGTGTCTGAAGACGGGCTGACCAGGACAGCGCTGTACGAGGCTCACCTCGATGCAGGTGCGAAGATGGTCGACTTCCACGGTTTCGAACTACCAATCTGGTACTCTTCGATTCAGGAGGAGCATCTAGCGACGAGGGCCGGTGCCGGCCTGTTCGACGTGTCTCACATGGGCTTCCTCCGGTTCTCCGGCGACGGTGTTCGTTCATGGCTGAGTGGCATTTCGACTCAGGAGTATTTGAACTTCGCAAGCGGCAGGTGTGGATACACCCACTTCCTTGATTATGAGGGGTACATCATCGACGACATGATCTTCGCAGTGAAGTCCGAGAACGAAGTCCTTGGAGTTCCCAATGCATCAATGGTTGAAGTAATGCTCGATTGGTTCTCCTCGCTTCTTCCAGACGACGGCTCGATTACCATCGATGATATTTCGGATGAGACCAGTATACTCGCCCTCCAAGGCCCATCGTCAATCGCCGTGCTCAGAGAGGTGCTCGGGGAGGCCAATGCTATCGGCAGGTTCCGGTGCCAAGAAATAGCCAGCAACGAACTCGGAATCTCCGGATGGATACAGGGTACCGGATACACCGGAGAGCCTGGGGTCGAGATTTTCTTGGGCAACTCTGATGCACCACGTCTGTGGGCTGCCTTACTCGAAGCAGGCGCCGATTCTGGACTGGTTCCAGTCGGACTAGGGGCTAGAGACACCCTGCGCCTCGAGAAGGGCTACTTGCTGTCCGGCCAGGACTTTCTCTGGCCCGGCCTCCTCGTCGAACCGGAGACCAATCTGCCCGATGGCTTCCTAGCTAGGGATACCGGAGAGACTGCGGTGCCGTACGGCCTCGATACTGAGCACGACTTCGTCGGAAAGCATCGTGTGGTCGAATCGCTCAAGTCTGGAGCTAAGTGGCAGGGGCTGGAGTGCTTGGAGAGAGGCCCATCACCAAGGCCAGGTCACGCTGTGCTCTCAGCCGATGAGGACGGTGCAAGCATACTCGGCTATGTCACCAGTGGAGGGCCCTCGCCGAGTCTGGGGCGAATAGGGATTGCGATGGCGTACCTGCAGCCATCTAGTCCGGGTCAGGAGGTCTGGATACAGTCGAGCCCGCGAAAGAGGGTCAAGGCGAGCATCAGAAGACCACCATTCTTGTGAATCACACGAAAAGCAGAGTAGCCCGCCGGGCAAATCCTCATTGCTGTCCGCCCTTTTCACAGTTCATGATGGAGGGCGCCCGAGCAACTATCGAGGCCGTAGCAATCAAGAATCTGCAGGAAGTCCTCCGTAAGAAGGGCATAAGCGCAGAGGCCTTGTTCTCAAAGTACGACTTAGATGATAACGGCAGTCTTTCCGACATCGAGTTCGCG
>ENA-ORXI01002219-ORXI01002219.1-sediment-metagenome-genome-assembly--contig:-NODE-2219-length-14145-cov-26.335442_pt1 | contig 14145 bp, 10 predicted proteins | sample MGYA00237861_ERZ511468 | MGnify/ENA primary metagenome ERZ511468 (study PRJEB26299, sample SAMN06266213) | sediment metagenome | isolation source: Hudson Canyon methane seep mesocosm | place... | reverse complement strand
ATATAATAAAGTAACTATTAATAGAATGCTTAAAATATGGAAAAATTAAAAGCTAAAATTCGTGATATTCCTGATTTTCCAAAGCCAGGAATCATGTTTAAAGATATCACTCCTCTGGTTCAAGATCCTGCTTGTCTACGAACTGCGGTATTAGAACTTATCAAACCATTTAAAGACGCTTCCATTACTGCTGTAGCAGGCATGGAAGCCCGAGGTTTTATATTTGGTAGTATTGCGGCCTGGGAGTTGGGTATTGGTTTTATTCCACTAAGGAAACCTGGCAAGCTACCCTACGACGTACAATCAGTTGCCTATAGTTTAGAATATGGCGAAGCCTGTCTCGAAGCCCATATTGATGCTATAAAACCAGGCGATCGTATATTGCTTATTGATGATCTTCTCGCTACGGGTGGCACGGCAAAAGCAAGTTGCCAATTAGTTGAAAAACTAGGTGGTGAAGTTGTTGCTTGTGCTTTTGTTATCGAATTAACCATGCTTGATGGTAAAGATCAAATTCAAGATTACCCTATCCATTCTCTTATAAAGTATTGAAAACATGAAATACCTACACTTTATTATTATTTTATTTAGCACTTTCGTTCACGCGGAACAGTTTCAGGCACCATTAACAGATACACAATGGCACGTTATTGAATCCCCATTAGAGTGTACTTTAAGTCAATCAATCACTGACTTTGGTGACGCCAAGTTTAGTCGTAAAACAGGGGAAGAGTTTCGTCTCATTTTTACATCAAAATCCTACCCTGCTACACAGTCGAATATTCGTTTTGAGATAGCTCAAGCACCTTGGCAAAATAGTGACGAACGATTAACTCTAACTTCACTGCCAACAGAGAATAATCAAACTCAATTTGTACTGCGTGGTGAGCTTGCAAAACAGGCACTGACACATATGCAAGAAGGTCGATTCCCTACTATTCGTTATCGTAGCCACAATGCCTCAGAAGAAATAAGCGCCCTTCTCTCTACTGTGCATTTAACGGACTCTATGCCTGCATTCCAACAATGCTTGGAAAATATGCATTCTGATACTTTTGAAGATATTCGTAAGCTTACACTTTATTTTGCACTTGAAGATGCGGCCTTATCAGACAGTGCTAAGACCGCACTTTCACGACTGGCTGCTTATGTGAAACTTGATGATAGTGTAAAACGTATTATGGTTAGTGGACATACTGATGATCACGGTCGAAAGCGTCTTAATATACCCTTATCTGAAGCGAGAGCTCTTAGCGTCAAAAATTACTTGGTTAATAGCGAAAAGGTTTCTGAAAATCTTATTGTAATCTCATATCATCGTGAATTTATTCCAAGTAAATCAAATAAAACCAAATCTGGCCGAGCACATAATCGTCGTGCTGAAATTGAAGTTGTACGATAGAATAGTCATTAATTTTACATTCTAAATTAGGGCTTTTTCATGGAAGAACATGCAGTTATTGCATTATCCGTTATTGGTGTTGTAGCAACACTAAGTCAATGGTTTGCTTGGTGGGTAAAATTACCCGCCATTGTTTTTCTACTTCTCGCGGGATTAGTGCTTGGTCCTCTTACTGGCTGGTTAGATCCTGATGCCTTATTTGGTGATCTACTGTTCCCCATTGTTTCACTTTGTGTAGCGATTATCTTATTTGAAGGTAGCCTTACTCTTCGTTTTGATGAGATTCGTGGCCTACAAAAAGTGGTCAGAAACCTATTAACTATAGGTGTCGCAATCATTTGGGCAATCGTTGCTATTGCCACTCATTACTTACTCGGCTTTTCATGGGCACTTTCATTATTATTTGGTGCACTAATGGTCGTCACTGGGCCAACCGTCATTGTTCCCATGCTCAGGACGGTACGTCCAAATGCAAACATTTCCAATATATTACGCTGGGAAGGTATTGCTATTGATCCCATTGGCGCGATCCTCGCTGTATTAGTATTTGAATTTATTCTGTCCAGCCAAGGTCATGGCGCGACATCCTTGAGTCATACTTTTATGACATTTGGTCAGACAGTATTTGTTGGTATTGCATTTGGCGCCATGTCCGGTTACTTACTTGGCCTTATATTGCGTAATCACCTTATGCCAGAGTATTTGCATAATGTGGCGACCTTAACGCTTGTTTTTGCAGTTTTTGCCTTATCAAATCACCTTTCTGAAGAATCCGGTTTACTTACCGTCACCATTATGGGGATCTGGTTAGCCAATATGAAAGGTGTCAATATTGATGACATTCTTGATTTTAAAGAAAGTCTTAGTATCTTACTCATTTCAGGTCTATTCATCCTATTAGCTGCACGACTCGATTTTGCTCAGTTTGAGGCTCTAGGTATGGCAGGGTTTATGTTATTCCTTGTTATTCAATTTATTGCCCGTCCCGTTAAAGTTTTTATCTCAACGCTTGGTTCAGACTTAACTTGGCAAGAAAAAACCCTTATTAGTTGGATTGGTCCTCGAGGTATTGTTGCAGCCGCTGTAAGTGCACTTTTTGCTCTGCGTCTAGAAAATTTAGGTATTGAGAATGCCGAATTACTCGTACCTTTAGCTTTCACGATTATTATTGGCACTGTTTTTCTACAAGGTTCGACTGCAAAATTTATTGCTAACAAATTAGGCGTGGCAGAACCTGATGATAAAGGATTGTTAATTATTGGGGCTAATCCTGTTGCAAGAATGATTGCAACAGCACTTAATGATAATGACTACCGTACCCGTTTAACGGATACCAGTTGGACAAACGTTAAAGCCTCTCGAATGGAAGGACTTGATACGTATTATGGTAATGCGGTTTCTGAACATGCTGATCGTCATTTAGATCTGATTGGTTTAGGCCAAGTTCTGACATTAACACCACAAAAAGAACTCAATGCACTTGCAGGTCTACGTTACCGTTCAGAGTTTGGTGGTAACCATATTTTCTTCTTAGCCACAGAGTCGGACGAGAAAGACAGTGGTTCTCGTAAAGGGATTAGTCATAATGCTAAAGTCTTATTTGGCAATACTATTTCTTATGCCAAACTCGCAAGTTTAATTAGCCAAGGTGCGAGTATTAAACAAACAACATTAAGTGAAAGCTTTGACTATGACATGTACCAGCAACAATATGGTAATCGCGCTTTGCCTCTATTTGCATTTGATAGTAAGAAACACCTTCATTTTTTCACATCAAGTCACACACTAGTCCCTGAAGAAGCATGGACTATCGTTGCTTTAATTCAGGCAGAAAAAGATGAAACTGCCGCCTAGAGATCACATAATAAAACCAAAAGATCTTATCTCGGAAGCATCTAAACCTATTGATATTGATGATGACACTCTTTTTCATAAAGAAATGAGTGGCGTCAAACCTCTGTCCCAAAAACGTATTCATCATACATCGACTGTTTCCGAACCAATGCCTAAGTCTACGAAGGGCGATAAGCCATATTCTATTGATAGTTTATATTCTGAAGAATTTGAACCTAAAACGATCGGCAATGAAGAGACGCTAAGCTTTCAACGTGCTGGTGTTCAAGATCGCTTGTTTAACCAACTTCGTGCAGGACAATTAACCATCGATGCCGAACTAGATCTCCATGGCATGACAATCACTGTTGCTCATCAAGAGCTTGCAGAGTTTATTCATCAGTGTCGGCAGGAACGGATCCGTTGTGTACGAATTATCCATGGTAAAGGCTGGGGTTCAAAGCATAATCAACCTGTATTAAAGACAAAACTCAATGCATGGTTACAACACGAAGAAAATGTATTGGCCTTTTGCTCGACCCCTATCGAGGATGGTGGAACAGGTGCCGTCTATGTCTTGTTACGTCGTATTAAAAAATAACTATTTGTTCTTTGGGCGGAAAGGTTTGATCACTGCATCATCGCATTCTAAATAAGGCCCTTCCATTAAATCTAAACAATAAGGAATGGCGGGGAAAACAGCATCAAAGCATTCACGAATCGCTTTAGGTTTCCCTGGTAAATTAATAATTAAACTGTCGCCTCAGGTGTGACATCCCGCTTTGCTGGTCCAGTACCCCCTGTTGTGACAATTAAACTGCACTGTTGTTGATCAGCTATTTTAATTAAAGTTGCTTCAATAATAGCCTGTTCATCTGGGATAACTTGATACACAGGTTCCCACGATGAAGTAAGGTATTCATTTAAAGTATTAATAATTTCTTTGCCTAAAATATCATCATAAATACCCTTGCTAGCACGATCACTTACTGTCAGTATTCCAATTTTTGCTATGGTCATTGATCTGATTTCTCTATTAGTAATAGTTAACAAAAAAAGCGTATCGATCAGGGTGCAAGACGACTAATTATCCACTCATCATTTTGACGACTATATTCAAATCGGTCATGTAGCCGGTTTTCTCTGCCCTGCCAAAACTCTATAGTTGTCGGAATAACACGATAACCACCCCAGAAATCTGGCAAAGGAACCTCACCGTGTTTGAACTTGTTTTTCATTGCTTCAAATTGGCTGAGTAATACTTGTCTTGATGATAATGTACTTGACTGATGAGAGGCCCAAGCACCTAATTGTGAATCCTTTGGTCTGCTTGAAAAGTATTTAACTGACTCTGTCAGAGGCACTTTTTCTATCCTACCTGAGATCTTCACTTGTCTTTCTATGGCAAGCCATGGGAACAGTATGGCGACATGCGGGTTTACTTCAATTTGTTTTGATTTTCTAGAGGCATAGTTAGTAAAGAATACAAATCCTCTCTCATCGAAATATTTTAATAATACCGTTCTTAAGCTTACATTCAGCCCATCTGAAGTAGCCAAACTCATCGCCGTTGGCTCAATAACATCTGCATCAACTGCTTGTTTGAGCCACTTATCGAACTGTTTTATAGGGTCATGTTCAAGCTCAGAATAGGATAATCCAGCCTGCACAAATTCACGTCTATGGTGTGTTAAATCTACAGTCATATTAAGGTCTACATAAAGTAAGAACACTATTAAACACTGTTCAATAATATTATGTATATTATCTAACAGTTTCTTGATCTGACTCAATAAACACTATTTTTAAGCGCCAAGATCAACAAAGGGCATATTAATGCCCTTTGTTATTTGAAGGTAAACCTTCCTTCTAGCCTACCCACTTTCTCGCATTCTGGAAGAGCCTTAACCAAGGACCATCTTTACCCCAATCATCTGGGTGCCATGAATGCTGCACTGTACGTGTTACACGCTCTGGGTGAGGCATCATGATTGTCACTCGTCCATCCGTTGTGGTTAACGATGTAATCCCTTCTGGTGAACCGTTTGGATTTTGTGGGTAGCTCTCAGTCACCTTACCTGTATGGTCAACATAACGCATAGCAATTAAGGCATCAGCTTGTGAACCTGTTTCAGTAAAGTCTGCTCTACCTTCACCATGAGCAACAGCAATTGGCATTACAGAACCAGCCATACCATTCAATAATACTGATGGTGATTCAACAATTTCCACCAATGAGAAACGTGCTTCAAACTGCTCTGAAACATTACGCTCAAAACGTGGCCAATGATCACTACCAGGAATTAACTCTTTAAGCTGAGATAGCATCTGACAACCATTACACACACCTAATGCGAATGTATCTTCACGGTTGAAGAAGTCACTAAATTGTTTTCTTGCTTTGTCATTGTGCAAAATCGTACTCGCCCAACCACGTCCGGCACCTAATACATCACCGTACGAGAAACCACCACAGGCAACTAAACCTTTAAAGTCAGCTAAATCAACACGACCTTCAAGTATATCGCTCATATGAACATCAATAGCAGTAAAGCCAGCATGATCAAATGATGCTGCCATTTCTATCTGACCATTCACACCTTGCTCACGCAAAATAGCCATTTTAGGACGAACACCACTGACAATTAATGAGGCTGCAACATGCTCATCAGCATCGAAGCTTAAATCAGCATATAAACCAGTATCATTTTCATCTAATAAAGCATCGAACTCTTGTTGAGCACAGTCAGGGTTATCACGTAAAGCTTGCATCTGGTAGCTTGTTTCAGCCCAGAAACGTTGTAATGTTACGCGTGAATCATTAATCACTTGCTCGCCATTCACATTAACAACAATCTGACCATCATCACGTAAAGAACCAATAACATGGCTATGATGTGATAAGTTTTGCTCTCGTAAAATAGACAGTGCATCTTCAACATCACAATGACGAACTTGAATTACAGCACCTAATTCTTCATTAAATAATAATGGTAAAGCATCACCTAAACCAGATAGATTGATCTCAAGACCACTGTGTCCAGCAAATGCCATTTCAACTAATGTTCCAATCAAACCACCATCACTACGGTCGTGATAAGCAAGTAACAAATCATCTTGTTTCAATTGCTGGATTGAATAGAAAAATTGTTTCAATAATGCTGGATCATCTAAATCAGGACCATGATGGCCTACTTGTCCATAGACTTGAGCTAATGCTGAAGCAGCAAGACGGTTTTGACCTTTACCCAAATCAATATAGATAAGGTCTGTATCGCCATGATCGGTACGCAGCTGAGGTGTTGATGTTTTAGCCGCATCTGTAACCGGTGCAAACGCTGTAACAATCAATGATAGTGGTGACGTAACCGATTTGCTTTCATTATCATCTTGCCAAACCGTTTTCATTGATAAAGAATCTTTACCAACTGGAATCGCAATACCTAACTCAGGACATAATTCCATACCAACCGCTTCAACAGTATCGTATAAAAGTGCATCTTCACCTGTGTGGCCACATGCTGCCATCCAGTTAGCAGATAACTTAATATCCCCCATTTTACTGATAGTTGCAGCTGCGATATTAGTAATAGATTCACCCACAGCCATTCGACCTGATGCTGGTGCGTCAATTAAGGCTAATGGTGCACGTTCTCCCATTGACATAGCTTCACCTTGGAAACCATGATAATCGGCTAATGTCACGGCACAATCCGCAACGGGTACTTGCCAAGGACCCACCATTTGGTCACGAGCAACTAAACCAGTGATACTTCGATCACCAATCGTAATTAAGAAGTTTTTGCTGGCTACTGTTGGTAGTTTTAGCACACGTTCTAATGCATCGCTTACTTTCACACCTGCCAAATCTAGTTCAGGTTTAGTGAATGTGTGATGTTTAACATCGCGAAGCATTTTAGGTGGCTTACCTAATAGCAATGACAACGGCATATCAACTGGGTTATTGTCATTATCGGCATCGCCCACCAATAAATGCTGTTCAGCTGTCGTTTCACCTACAACTGCCCATGGACAGCGTTCACGTTCACAAATTGCTTGAAATTCTTCAACACGATCGGGGTTAACACCTAATACATAACGTTCTTGTGACTCATTACACCAGATCTCCATTGGAGACATACTTGATTCATCATTAGGCACAATGCGTAATTCAAACTTACCACCACGGCCACTATCATCAACAAGCTCAGGGAAGGCATTTGATAAACCACCTGCACCCACATCATGAATAGCAATAATTGGATTCTGATCATCTAAAGCAACACAACGATCAATAACTTCCTGACAGCGACGTTCCATTTCAGGGTTACCACGTTGTACAGAAGCAAAGTCCAAGCCCTCTTCACTCGTACCCGATGTGACTGATGAGGCAGCACTACCACCTAGACCAATCAACATGGCAGGTCCACCCAGTACAATTAACTGTACACCTGGATCGAAAATATTTTTCTTAACATGTTGAGGACGAATTGTTCCCATACCACCTGCAACCATAATTGGTTTGTGGTAACCACGCACTTCAAAGCCATCTGCAGAAGGCACTAAGGCTTCATAAGTTCTAAAATAACCACATAAATTTGGGCGGCCAAATTCATTATTAAATGCAGCACCACCTAAAGGTCCATCAAGCATGATTTCTTGTGCAGATGCCATACGAGCAGGTTTACCATAAGCGGTTTCCCACGGTTGTTCAAAACCTGGAATATTAAGGTTGGATACTGAAAAACCTGTTAAGCCTGCTTTTGGTTTAGAACCTCGGCCAGTCGCACCTTCATCACGAATCTCACCACCTGCACCAGTTGCTGCACCAGGGAATGGCGAAATAGCAGTTGGATGATTATGTGTTTCAACCTTCATCAAAATATGCTGAACTTCACCTTGGTAGCTATACTGATTAGTAGCCATATCGACATGAAAACGATGACTGTTTGCACCTTCAATCACAGATGAATTATCACTATAAGCCGTGATGACACCTTCAGGATGTAGAGCATGTGTATTTCGGATCATATTAAACAATGTATGAGACTGAGATTCGCCATCTACAATCCAATCAGCACTGAAGATCTTATGTCGGCAATGTTCTGAGTTTGCTTGGGCAAACATCATTAACTCAATATCGTTAGGATTACGGTTTAATGCAATAAAGTTATCAACAAGGTAATCAATCTCATCTGCAGCTAAAGCTAAACCCATAGTTCTGTTAGCTTGAACTAAAGCATCGCGACCTCCATTTAAAACATCAACAGAGACTAAGGGACGTGACTGGCCATGTGTAAATAAGCGTTCAACTTCATCATTTGAATCAAACACAACTTCAATCATACGATCATGAAGCAATTGCCTAACGTGCTGCTTTTGAGTTGCAGATAATGAATCCTGAGCTTCTACATAAAATGCTATACCACGTTCAATACGCAAAATATTGTTTACACCACTATTATGCGCAATATCTGTTGCTTTACTAGACCAAGGAGAGATAGTTCCAGGACGTGGTGTCACTAAGAAAAAGCTTTCATTGTCGGCTGTTTCTGCTGTGCGTAATTCTGCTTCAAGTAGTGTTTCTAGGACAGATTGCTCTTCCGAACTTAGGTCCCTATCGCCTTCAACCTCAATGAAATAACGGTATTCACTGCGAATAGCCAATACACCTTCAACTGAAGCTTGTACTGAGGCTAGTAACTTATCTAAACGAAACGCAGAAAATGCCGAACGGCCGATCAATTGCAACATGGTTATTCCAATTCACATTAATAAAGGAATAATGATACTTTATGTCGCATCCCAGCCCAAATAAATTACTCATCTATGTCTAATTCACCTGAAGATTATTGTCGCCCTAGCTTACTTCGTCATTTGGCTGCAATGTTCTATGACACATTTTTACTACTCGCTATTTTACTGTTAGCAGGCCTCATAGCCGTCAGCCTAAATGGTGGACAAGCTATAGGATCGGGCAATCCCTTTTTCTTTATCTACTTATTAGCGGTAAGTTTCTTATTTTATGGCTGGTTTTGGACACATGGAGGCCAAACCTTAGGTATGAGAAGCTGGAAAATTTACCTAATCAGTGGTGACAATCAAGATATCACGTGGAAACGTGCATTTATTAGATTCTCAGTAGCATTGATCTCGTGGTTTCCCCTAGGTCTTGGCTTTTGGTGGCAATATCTAGGCAAAGACAAACAGAACTGGCCTGACTTACTCTCCCACTCCTATTTACATTATCGAAAAAACAGCAAAATTAAACCACTATCACGCTTGTCATAATTCCAATAATAGAGGTACAATCCGTACGGACTTACACCTCAAGGAATGTTGGTGATAAAATTTCTTAAACATGGTTTGTTAATTGGGTGTTTGATCTTCACGCCTAATCTTGTTGCGCAAGTTTTGATTACTCACGCACAAAATACAACTATAGAACTATCAAAAAACAAACTTCGTGCAATCTTTGCGATGCGAACAGCTCATTGGGCTGATGGCTCACCTATTCATGTATTTGTCCTCGAAGATGACAACACCCTCCACGCAACATTCTGTAAAGATATTTTAGGCATGTACCCCTACCAGCTTCGCCGTATTTGGGATCGCCAAGTATTTTCAGGTACTGGTGTCGCCCCCATTACCGTGAAAACCGAACAAGAAATGGTAGAGAGAGTGTCTCAAACTCATGGTGCAATAGGCTATATCCATTCTGAAATACTTACTTCATCAGTAAAAACAATAGGAAAAGTGCTATGACTAATATCTCTTTATGCTGTCTGAGCACACAATCCTATAAAAATAATCTTCACTATATTAGTAATTTTTCCTTCTTTGACTTTTCAGAGGAGCCGGCTAGCTCATGAAGAATTTCATTATGTTACTTCTCCTTACCTCTTCGCATGCATATGCAAACGAGCGTAATGAATGGCTTGATAGTTTTCAATATCATGGCTTTGCATCGCAAGGACTTATCTTCACCACTGACAATAATTTTTTTGGTGATAGTGAGCATGGCAGTGCTGAACTCACTGAATTAGGTATTAATGCAAGCGTCCAAGTATCTTCTAAAATTCGCCTAGCGGGACAAGTTATTTCTCGCCATGCAGGAGAATTTTATAATGGCTCACCTTGGCTCGATTATGCATTAGTAGATCTTAAGTTACTCTCCACAACTCAACATCAATTCGGCGCTTATTTTGGCAGAATAAAGAACCCTATAGGTCTTTATAATGAAACGCGTGACGTAGCATTCACACGCCAAGGTGTCTTTGCTCCACAAGTTATTTATTTTGACAAAGTTCGTAACCTAGTTATGTCTGCTGATGGATTACAACTTTATAGTAATCATTTTTTATCAAATGGTAACCTATTAATACAAGCAGGTGCTGGTCACCCAATTCCAGATAAAAATGTCGAATATGCTTATATGGGACAAGATTGGGCAGGAAAGCTTAAAGCAGATGAATTAAGCTTCTTTGGTCGAATCATGTACGAACATGATGGTGGTCGCTGGATATATTCTATTTCAGGAGCACGATTAGGAATTGACTTCGACCATGGAGCGGCAGATGCCATTCCTTTTCCTGCTGGGGCAGGCCTAAGTTCTGGTGAAATTAAGATTGATTACTCTGTCCTCTCCGCACAATATAATGGTGAGAAATGGCAATTTACTACTGAAGTAGCCCTTGAGCATGTAGTCTATGATGGCATTGGGGTCACATTTGATTCTTCAGGATTTGATTCAATTGGCTTTTATGGTCAACTCGATTATAAATTCACACCTAATTGGCAAGCATTTATCCGTTATGAAGAATTTCAGCTTCACCAAGATGATTGGAATGGTCATAAAGCTGCAAAGAAAAGTATTGAAACAAGTCAATTTCTCTCAGGTTTTGGGATTCAACAGTCCCCGTCACCTGCACATGTTAATTATGCTAAAACCTGGGTGCTTGGTGGCCATTGGGATATAAAATCCGACCTTAGACTAAGAGCTGAATACCATATTTCTGAAGGCGTAGCGACACTCTCTCCTCGAGAGAATACGATTCATCTTACCAATAAATATTGGGACATGTTTGCAATGTCTCTCTCTTATCGTTTTTAGAAATCATGCCTAACACTTCTAAACATTCTTTTTTTAGTCTCAAATGGAAAGCATCACTTCTTTTTGGATCAATACTATTATTATTTAATGCCCTCTTCCCGGCACTGGTCCACTGGAACTTGCAACAACAATTCGAATTATCACGTAAACAAATTCAACAACAATTTCAGCATGAATTAACAGGCGAGCTACAAAATACTAGTAATGAACTACAACGTCTCGCTGAAATCAGCTTAATACCTGAAAATGCAAGCAGTCAATCAATTATTAATGCGTTAAATAAGCATCGCAGTAGACTTGAATTAGATTGGCAAATTACACACGCTCAGCTCTTTGATAAAGAATCAATAAAATTGGGAGGGTGGGGAGATTCACTTCCTACGACAATAAGCAATGAAATTCCAAATGTATTAACAACTGAATCAGCTACAAACATCATTGATTGTAACCAAGGATGTAAGCAATATGATCTCATCCCTATTCTCATAAAGGGGCAGACTTTATATATCATGTTGCTTGCTTATGACTTGTCTGACTCATTGCTCGACTTTACTAATAATACTGCAGCTGATGTTGCAATTTTAAGTGCCAATCACACTCAAAAAAACCACAATAGTGAACGTCATCTTTCAAACTGGAATATCAATATAAGTGCACTTACAGCATATCAAGACAACGTTTCTTATTTACAGGAGTTTTCTAACAATTATTCTCTTGATGTTGTTCGTGATCAAGACAAGATAATTAGAGATCAAAACTTACCCGTAGAATTTAACTTTGTCCCAGTAACAAATAGTAATGATGTTTTCTTCCTCATCATCGATAATATTGCTGTTCAACAAAAAGATATTATGGCTATAACCTACCGTAGTATCTATGTAGCACTCCTCAATGTATTACTCTTAGGTGGTGGCTTATTTTATTTCCTTTCCAAGCCATTATCTCGCTTATCAGAAGTTTCTCGTGTTCTACCTCTACTAGCAAAACAGAAATATAGGGAAGTTAAAGCGCTAGTCTCACCGGAAACATCTCATCATACTGTTGATGAACTAGATATTTTGGAAAGTTCAACTCATAAACTGACATTACAATTAGAGCAGTTACACCAGTCAGTAAAAGATCGTACCTCTGCATTACATACTCGTAGTAGTGAATTACAACAGGAACGGGATTTTGTTAAAAGCCTTATTGATACAGCACAGCTAATCATTCTTACTATCGATAGACAATGTAATATCACTTCTTTTAATGACTATGGTGAACAGGTCACCGGCTACTTAGAAGCCGACATAATGAATACACCACTTAAGCGTTTATTTCCATCAGATCAATGGTCTGATATAGAGTCGATGCTTATTGAACTGAAAAAAGTACCTCACTCAGTGAATCAACAACAGTCAGAGTTTATTCACAGCGACGGTAGTATTCGTACCATTTCGTGGCTACACTCAAGCTTATCGCATCCTAGTGAATCAGCTGTTGTCCTATCTGTTGGACTGGATATCACCGAGCAAAAACGTACTGAAGAACAGATTATCTGGCTAGCCGACCATGATGTGTTAACAGACTTATACAACCGGCGTAAATTTAATATTGAATTTGAACGTATTTTAGAGCAAGCAAAACGCTTCAAACATGAAGGAGCATTATTGTATCTCGATCTTGATCAATTTAAAGACATTAACGATAGTTGTGGTCATAAAGAAGGCGACCAAGTCTTAAAACAAGTTGCTCATATTATTCAATCCATCACTCGAACAACCGATATTATTTCACGTCTTGGTGGTGATGAGTTTGCCATAATTATTCCTGAAACAGATACTTTAGGTGCCATTACACTCGCTGAAAAACTCACTACACGTTTCGCTGAGATGAATATTATATTCAATGATGTTCGCTACAAAATAACGGCAAGCATAGGTGTAGTACAGTTTCCACTCGCTAATTTAACAGTTGAAGAACTCATGAGCAATGCCGACTTAGCAATGTATCAGGCAAAATCACATGGGAAAAACACATGGCACCAATTTAATCTTGATGGAAAAATCCGTCACCAGCTAGAAACCAGGGTACTCTGGAAACAAAGAATTGAAGATGCATTAGAAAATCATCGCTTCATTTTCTATTATCAACCTATCATGGATATTCAAACTAAAACGGTCAGTCATTATGAAACGTTAATCCGTATGCAAGGTCAAGATGGCTCAATATATCCACCTGCAACATTTATTGAAGTAGCCGAACAAACAGGTCTTATTCACGAGATAGATCACCTCGTTTTACAAGAAGGTATTTTCAAACAAGCAGAGCTGGATAAAACCAACTCAGGAATATCACTATCATTAAACTTATCTGGTTATGCTGTTGATGATAAATTATTACTGCCACTCATGAATCGCTTACTTGATGACAGTCACGTTAACCCTAATAACTTAATTTTTGAATTAACAGAAACCGCCGCTGTTGCCGATATAACACAAGCCAAAAAGTTTATGACAGAGTTGAATAAACTTGGTTGTCGCTTTTCACTCGATGACTTCGGTACTGGTTTTGCTTCATTTCGCTATATGCGTGAATTACCGGTAGATATTGTAAAAATTGATGGTTCGTTTGTTACAGATCTAGCACATAACCCCGATGATCAACTATTTGTAAAAGCACTCGTTGATGTGGCAAAAGGTATGGGTAAAAAAACAATTGCAGAATTTGTTGAGAATGCCGAAACGCTCGAATTACTACATGCCTTTGGTGTCGATTATGCTCAAGGCTATTATATTGGTAAACCAGAGCCAGAATT
>ENA-ORXI01002218-ORXI01002218.1-sediment-metagenome-genome-assembly--contig:-NODE-2218-length-14159-cov-25.620650_pt1 | contig 14159 bp, 10 predicted proteins | sample MGYA00237861_ERZ511468 | MGnify/ENA primary metagenome ERZ511468 (study PRJEB26299, sample SAMN06266213) | sediment metagenome | isolation source: Hudson Canyon methane seep mesocosm | place... | reverse complement strand
TCGTTGGCATTTCGGCTGGCTTGTCCTAAGCCTTTAATCTGTGCGGTCATACGATCGGCAATCGCTAAACCCGCAGCATCATCTTTGGCGCTATTAATACGCAAGCCTGATGATAAACGTTGTAATGATGTGGCTAAACCGCCTTGTGAGCTGTTTAGATTACGTTGCGCATTAAGTGATGCGACATTGGTTTGAATACCTAAAGCCATGAGAGTTCTCCTGTTAGTATAAGAATTCCGTGCATACTTTAATTGTTCAATGCGCGGTGTCTATTTTTATAGCAGAAACCATGTAAATACAGAGTTTTTGCTTTTCTCAAGGAAGTTATCGGTATGGCTGGTAGAAACTTTAATTTTTTTATTTTGTTAAAGTTAAAATTTTTGATCAGTTATCAATAAACGCTATAATCAATGTATCTAATGGTATTAGAAACGTGTTTTTAGCATGCCATCTATATGATTGAAGTTTGCTAGTAGCAAATTAAGAATACACAGGACTTAATGAGTTGAAATTAAAAAATTCTGGTACAAGAAGGTCTAAGCTGAAAACATCAGTATCAAAGGTTGTTGATGCTAAGTTGAAAGCTGCATTAATGTTACATAAGCAAGGTCAGCTAGAACAAGCAGAGGTCATTATTAATGATATATTGCGGTATCAACCCCAATATATTGATGCGCTTCAACTGCTTGCAGTGATTGCTTCGCAACGAAACAATTTGTTAGAAGCTGTGGAGATTTTTGGTCGGGTACTTAAAATTAATCCAGATCATGCAGGTGTCCTCAATAACCGAGGTGTTATCTTGGCTAAAATGAATTTAGCTGAGCAGGCGCTGGAGAGTAGTGAGCAGGCACTTGCAATCAATCCAAATTTTTTGGATGCACTTAATAATCGTGGTAAATTTTTGTGTCAATTGGGGCGTGCCGAGCAGGCTTTAGGCAGTTATGAACAAGCGTTAGCAATTAATCCACACTTTGTGGACGCATTTAATAACCGGGGTAACGCTTTACTTAAACTGAACCTTTTTGATCAGGCACTAGATAGTTTTGAGCGCGCGATTGTCATTAAGCCCAGCTTTGTAGAAGCGCATAACAATAAAGGTAATACTCTAATGAAGTTGAGGCGTTATAAACTAGCGCTAGCTAGTTATAAGGTCGCTTTGGAGATCAGGCCGAATTTCCCTGAAGTATTGTATAATTATGGTAATACATTGGGTCGTTTAAATCGACTTAAGGAAGCGCTGGAAAGTTATGCTCAAGCCCTTAAAGAAACCCCTGATTATGTCTTTCTATATGGTCTTTGGCTGCATACAAAGATGATGATTTGTGATTGGAGTGATGTAGAAAATCAGATTCTGTTATTGACAGAAAAAATAGAGCAGGATAAGCCTTTAGCACAGCCTTTTCAATTATTAGGCATTACAAGTTCAGGCGCTATACAAAGGAAGGCCGCAGAGCTTTATGTGCAGGTTGAATGTCCTGCTAGTGATGTGCTTTCAGAGATACCTAAGCTGCCAAAGCATGACAAAATCCGCATTGGATATTTTTCAGCAGACTTTCATAACCATGCAACGGCTTATTTAATGGCTGAATTAGTCGAGTTACATGATAAATCACGTTTTGAACTGATAGCTTTTTCATTCGGACCTGAGAGTAATGATGAAATGCGACAGCGAATGGCGGGAAAGTTTGACCGCTTTATAGAGGTGAGTCATTTATCTGATAAAGAAGTTGCATTGCAGTCTAGAGGCTTGGGTATTGATATTGCAATTGATCTAAAGGGACATACGATGGACAGTAGGCCGGGTATATTTGCTCTGCGAGCAGCCCCTGTGCAAGTAAGCTATTTGGGCTATCCTGGTACGATGGGTGCAGAATATATTGACTACTTGATTGCAGATTCTACGTTAATACCAGAGACGCATCAGCAGTATTATGTCGAAAAAATTGCCTACCTGCCTAACAGTTATCAGGTTAACGATTCAAAGCGTGTTATTGCAGAAAAAATGTTTACTCGTGCCGAGTTAGGTTTGCCAGAAACAGGCTTTGTATTTTGTTGTTTTAATAAGAGTTACAAAGTTACCCCAAGTGTTTTTGATAGCTGGATGAAGATTCTAAAGAGAATTGAAGGCAGCGTGCTATGGTTGTTTAAAAATAACGAAGAGGCTGTGAGTAATTTAAGAAAGGAAGCTGAGATCAGAGGTGTGGACCCGGATCGTCTAGTGTTTGCGTCAGAAATGGACTTGCCAGAGCATTTGGCACGGCACCGCTTGGCCGACTTGTTTTTGGATACATTTCCTTGTAATGCACATACCACAGCAAGTGATGCCTTGTGGGCTGGATTGCCGGTATTAACTTGCCTTGGAGAGTCCTTTGCAAGTAGAGTGGCAGCCAGTTTACTGAATGCGATTGATTTACCTGAACTCATTACATCGAGCATAGAAGATTATGAAGCCCTTGCCATTGAACTAGCACTTGATACAGAAAGGCTAAAGGGTATTAAAAAGCAGTTAGCTGACAATCGACTGACGACAGCATTATTTAATACCGCACTATTTACACGACATATTGAAGCGGCCTATATGGAAATATATAGACGGTATCAAGCGGACTTGGTGCCTGAGCATTTTTATGTGGATGTGGGACTTTTGAGGTAATGGCTATTTAAATAAGGCTAATACAATCTATAAAGTCAATATTGTCATAAGGTTAGTGGATCACAATTATACCAATTGGTGGCGGAGGTTGATTATGAATGTATTTGTTGTAGTAACGCTAAGGATATCGAATACGCATGGGTGTAATGGGTATGAAAGATATGTTAATAAGAACCTAATTCCTTGATATTATAAATTTTATGAAACAACGTAGAAAGTCTAGATCATATCCCAAGCAGTCTGTTAAAAGGAAATCTAAGAAGAGCATTGAAGAGGTGACGGGCAATGATGTCAAATTAGAATTAGCAATGCGAGTGTTTCAGCAAGGACGGTTGGACGAGGCGGAAGCAATTTATAAAGATATTTTAAAATCGGATCCACAAGACTTTAATGCACTACAGTTATCGGGAGTTATAGCAACACAACGGAATGATTTTCCAGAAGCTATTGTTTTTTTTGATAAGGCGCTCAAAAGAATCCCTAACCATATAGGGACGCTTAATAATCGTGGCATTGCTTTAGCAGAGCTCGGCCTTATTAAGCAGGCGTTAGAAAGTTATGAGCAAGCGCTTGCCATTAAGCCGGACTTTGTGGATGCACTTAACAATCAAGGCATCAGTTTGCGTAAGATGGGTTGTTTTGAAAAAGCGTTAGGATGCTTTGAAAAAGTACTTTCTATTCAGCCTGATTTTGTTGATGTATTTAATAATCAAGGTCTTGTTCTGTGTGAATTAAATAGGTATGAGCAGGCGCTAGATAGTTATGAAAAAGCCCTCAAAATAAAACCTGACTTTGAGGAAGTGCTCTGTAATCGAGGGGTGGTTTTATATCAACTCGGTAGCTTTGAGCAAGCGCTGGAAAGTAGTGAGCAGGCACTTGCAATCAATCCAAATTTTTTGGATGCACTTAATAATCGTGGTAAATTTTTGTGTCAATTGGGGCGTGCCGAGCAGGCTTTAGGCAGTTATGAACAAGCGTTAGCAATTAATCCACACTTTGTGGACGCATTTAATAACCGGGGTAACGCTTTACTTAAACTGAACCTTTTTGATCAGGCACTAGATAGTTTTGAGCGCGCGATTGTCATTAAGCCCAGCTTTGTAGAAGCGCATAACAATAAAGGTAATACTCTAATGAAGTTGAGGCGTTATAAACTAGCGCTAGCTAGTTATAAGGTCGCTTTGGAGATCAGGCCGAATTTCCCTGAAGTATTGTATAATTATGGTAATACATTGGGTCGTTTAAATCGACTTAAGGAAGCGCTGGAAAGTTATGCTCAAGCCCTTAAAGAAACCCCTGATTATGTCTTTCTATATGGTCTTTGGCTGCATACAAAGATGATGATTTGTGATTGGAGTGATGTAGAAAATCAGATTCTGTTATTGACAGAAAAAATAGAGCAGGATAAGCCTTTAGCACAGCCTTTTCAATTATTAGGCATTACAAGTTCAGGCGCTATACAAAGGAAGGCCGCAGAGCTTTATGTGCAGGTTGAATGTCCTGCTAGTGATGTGCTTTCAGAGATACCTAAGCTGCCAAAGCATGACAAAATCCGCATTGGATATTTTTCAGCAGACTTTCATAACCATGCAACGGCTTATTTAATGGCTGAATTAGTCGAGTTACATGATAAATCACGTTTTGAACTGATAGCTTTTTCATTCGGACCTGAGAGTAATGATGAAATGCGACAGCGAATGGCGGGAAAGTTTGACCGCTTTATAGAGGTGAGTCATTTATCTGATAAAGAAGTTGCATTGCAGTCTAGAGGCTTGGGTATTGATATTGCAATTGATCTAAAGGGACATACGATGGACAGTAGGCCGGGTATATTTGCTCTGCGAGCAGCCCCTGTGCAAGTAAGCTATTTGGGCTATCCTGGTACGATGGGTGCAGAATATATTGACTACTTGATTGCAGATTCTACGTTAATACCAGAGACGCATCAGCAGTATTATGTCGAAAAAATTGCCTACCTGCCTAACAGTTATCAGGTTAACGATTCAAAGCGTGTTATTGCAGAAAAAATGTTTACTCGTGCCGAGTTAGGTTTGCCAGAAACAGGCTTTGTATTTTGTTGTTTTAATAAGAGTTACAAAGTTACCCCAAGTGTTTTTGATAGCTGGATGAAGATTCTAAAGAGAATTGAAGGCAGCGTGCTATGGTTGTTTAAAAATAACGAAGAGGCTGTGAGTAATTTAAGAAAGGAAGCTGAGATCAGAGGTGTGGACCCGGATCGTCTAGTGTTTGCGTCAGAAATGGACTTGCCAGAGCATTTGGCACGGCACCGCTTGGCCGACTTGTTTTTGGATACATTTCCTTGTAATGCACATACCACAGCAAGTGATGCCTTGTGGGCTGGATTGCCGGTATTAACTTGCCTTGGAGAGTCCTTTGCAAGTAGAGTGGCAGCCAGTTTACTGAATGCGATTGATTTGCCTGAATTCATTACATCGAGCATAGAAGATTATGAAGCCCTTGCCATTGAACTGGCTCTTGATACGGAAAAGCTAAAGGGTATTAAAAAGCAGTTAGCTGACAATCGACTGACTACTCCATTATTTAATACCGCACTATTTACACGACATATTGAAGCGGCCTATATGGAAATGTATAGGCGCTATCAAGCGGACTTGGTGCCTGAGCATTTTTATGTGGATACGAGTGTTAATATGAAAGAACGAATATTATTTACTGAATGTCCTTTGTGTAGTCATTCGATTTTAACTAATTTGAAGACAGCTGGCTGTTCAAAGCACCCTCTGTACCATAGTTCACTTAGTGATATTATGAAATGGAAGCAGTGTGAAAAATGTATGCATATTTTTACGGAAGGATATTACACAGAAGATGTGTGTGAATTAATTTACAGTAAAACAAATGAGAGTCAGCAGGTTGGAGGTGATGTTGAAAAGCAGAGAGTAATTTCATCGCATATGGTAGAAAAAGTTTTACCCTATGTAAGTTCTGGTGGTTGGTTGGATGTTGGATTTGGTAATGGATCTTTACTATTTACTGCACAAGAGTATGGGTTTAGACCTATAGGTTTGGATGTTCGAATAGAGAACGTTCAGAAGCTAAACTCCCTTGGTGTTGAATCTTATAGTAAAGACATAGCTGAATTATCTCTAGAGGAAAAGTGTTCTGTGATTAGTATGGCTGATGTTTTAGAGCATATTCCTTATCCACAAGAAGCATTGCGTGCAGCCCATGGGTTACTTTCTGATACTGGTATTATATTTGTTTCAATGCCAAATATTGAAAATATTGTTTGGAAAGCCCTTGATCAGAGTAATGCAAATCCATATTGGGGGGAAATTGAACATTATCATAACTTTAGTCGAACAAGGTTATACCAATTACTGGAAGAGGTTGGCTTTGAACCTGTCCGTTATGGTATAAGTGAGCGTTATCGAGTATGTATGGAAGTGATCGCTAAGAAAAAAGATCGGTAGCGGGTTAAAAACGTAGATAGGCGTGAATCACTTAGGTGCTTTCACTTTTGATGCGATTACTAAGAATATGGAAAAGCACTAGGGTGCTATTCAGGAAGAGTATGATATTTTTCTAACCAATGGTGAGTCAATTGCTATTATTGAAGTTAAATATAAAGCCCATTTAGATGATATTAACAAAAGTTTCGGAGTTCATTCGCTGAAAATCAGGGAAGTGTGCCACAGGCACACAAGTAAGCGATACCGAAGGTATCGTAATATTTGTGGATAAGCTCATCAGAAGATGGTGGTAGGTCCACCGAAGTCCGCGATCGGAAGCTGGCTTCAAACCCCCTCAAGCTGCTTGTATTAAGAGTATAGGTAGTGAGCGTTGAGGAAAAGTTAACTGATAAGGTTAGCAGGTAGGATATAGAGAGACGAGTAACCACGAACTTATGTTGACGCGTCGTCATTCAGAGACTTGACATCAAAAGCGGGAGCGTTCCCTGATCCCGTGATAAGTTTACGAGCGAATCCGAATGCTGCGTAAATGGTGTCCGGCGTATAGTAAGCGTGACTCTATATTGGGCTTCTGATGGGAACTGTGGGAACCAGTCGTCATGATGATAAGGGAGACATACAAATAACTAAATTTATGAGTATAAGAGTACCGATGCATGGAACTGGGACGGAGCTGTTCGTAGTAGTGATGAAATGTTTGTAATGAACGTGGAGCGAAGGGACAGCGTCAGGTCGCCAATGTTGATGTTACAACTGTCTTTTGACAGGAGGATAGCGTGAGCAAGGCAGAACAAAAACCTTTTATTATTTCTAAAGGACAAGTTATGCACGCCTTCGAGCTGGTGAAAGCCAATAAAGGTGCGGCAGGCGTTGATAAGCAATCACTTTTAGATTTTGAAAGGAATCTGAAAGACAATCTTTACAAGATATGGAACAGGCTATCGTCAGGGTGTTATTTTCCACCGCCAGTTAAAGCGGTAGCGATACCTAAGAAAACGGGTGGAGAGCGAATACTTGGGATACCCACTGTGAGTGATCGTATTGCGCAGATGGTTGTAAAGCTTGAGTTTGAGCCGCAGGTTGAACCATACTTTTTGTCTGACTCATATGGCTACAGGCCGAATAAGTCAGCACTAGATGCGGTAGGCATAACGCGTGAGCGTTGTTGGCAATATGACTGGGTACTGGAGTTTGATATCAAAGGGCTATTTGACAATATCCCCCACGAATTAATGCTCAAGGCCGTCTACAAACATACGGACTCGCCCTGGGTGAGGCTTTATATTGAGCGATGGTTGACAGCACCTATGCAAATGCCAAATGGAGAGCAGGTCAATCGAAAACAGGGTACTCCACAAGGTGGAGTGATCAGTCCTGTATTGGCAAACCTGTTCCTGCATTATGCTTTCGACAAGTGGTTACAAACTCACTATGCAAAGACCCCTTGGTGTCGCTATGCTGATGATGGCTTAGTGCATTGTCGGAGTGAAGCGGAAGCCCAGCATATGTTGGGCGTTTTAAAACAACGTTTTCAGGACTGTGGGCTTGAGTTACATCCGATAAAGACCAAGATTGTCTACTGTAAAGATGGTAGTCGCAAAGGGCAATATAAACAGACATCCTTTGACTTTCTAGGATATACGTTTCGGCGACGATTATGTCGAAATCGTAAACGAAACAGTGTGTTTGTGAACTTTACGCCAGCGGTTAGCAAGGCGGCGCTAAAGTCAATGCGGCGAAAGATTAGAACATTGCGAGTACGCATGTGTACTGAGTTGAGCTTAGAGCAGCTAGCCAAATGGTTAAACCCCATGATTAATGGATGGCTAAACTATTATGGTCGCTACACTCGCTCAGCCTTATATGGCATGTGTCGTCACATTAATAAAACACTGGTGAGATGGGCGAGGCGTAAATTCAAGCCACTTCGACATCGAAAAACCAGAGCAATGTTATTTTTGGAAAAGATTGCGGATCAATGGCCTGACTTGTTTGCCCATTGGAAGGCTGGAATGAAAGGCACGTTTGCCTGATGGGAGCGGTATGAATTGAGAGGTTCACGTACCGTTCTGCGAGAGGCTAAAGGGGAAGATCCTTTGGTCTACTCACCACGGAGCGGAGCGAAGTGATGATTTTTAGTCCGCAGTAGGCCACAGGGAAATTTGCCGATTCGACGTGTGCGATAGCACGCGAGAGAAGCAAAAATTTTATCCCGATAAGCCGTCAAGTCAGTGAGGTAAGCTTTAACGGAGCGGCTTTTGTGCGGAGTTGAAGTTGGACGCAGGACGTACTGGGGCACTCTATTAATTCGCCCGAGCAGAATGAGTTTTTGGACATGGATGTCCTAAAAAGATATGTAGCGAGGATGGCGCGCTAAATTACCTTTTTAATAATCCAATTCAGTATTGGAATCAGTATCATTTTTAAATTGGAAATATATGGAAAGTCGTATTTATTTTATCGGTATCGATGAATTACTGAATGAAAGATTAATAGCAATTGCAAATGAAATTGGTTTAAAGAAAACCTTAAATACAGAAAATTTTATAATCCCTGGTCATTCAGTATTGCCTTCAAATGATAAGAAAAAAGCAACTGTAAATGATAAACCACATGTAAACAAAGAAAAAAGTATTGCTACAAAAGATTTGATTTATATTTTAAATCAGCTTGATTGGGGCGTTGCTAATTCACTAAATTACGACGAATCTAGTTTATTAAAGAAATATTCGTTATAAGTTCGAACTATAATAAGCAGTTTGAGGTTATAAATATCATATTGGGTGAATACCAAAATAGAATAAATTCTAGAGGAAAATCTAATAATACCTTGACTTTGTGGCATAAAATTACTATAAGTTAACATGGCTCTATACAAACCACAGGTTGAGTTAGGAGTTAGGATAATTTATTGTAGGGCGGACTTCAGTCCGCTATAAATAAGACATTATTGCCTGCATAGCGGACTGAAGTCCGCCCTACAATTGCTTCAACCTGTGGTTTGTTAATAGCCATGTAAGTTAAAACCTATGAATAAAGACTGGAAAACAAACGGGCCCGTTATAATTGGTGGTGTTGGGGGGAGCGGGACACGTGTCGTTGCTGAAATTTTGTCTATATTTGGCTTCTTTATGGGGAATGACTTAAATAAAGCAAATGACAACCTGTTATATACCCTGATTTTTAAACGACCTAAATGGCTTTACAGCAATTATGGCAATAAAAAACAATTGGGTACTGGCCTCTCTTTATTTCGTAAGCTTACACTTAAGGATGAAGCTTTAACATTGGCAGAAAGCTCTTTTCTTATCCGCGCCACAATTTCAATGGCATTTTTTGGGCATAATCATAAAAGAAAAGGCACAGGTAGTTGGGCCATCTCACGGTTGTATAATTCCCTATCAGGGTCTAAAAGCAGCAAACAAGAATACATTGGCTGGGGCTGGAAAGAGCCAAACTCTCACTTATTGATTAAAGAACTGCCAAGAAATTTTACTAACTTTAAATATATCCACACCATCCGACACGGTTTAGATATGTCGTTTAGCAAAAATCAGCAGCAACTATATAACTGGGGAGAGCTATACAATGTTAAAGTACCATCATCAATTAAGGAGGAGCCTCAGGCATCTTTAAAATATTGGCTTAAGGTCCATGAGAAAATAATTGAAACAACTCAGTCATTCCGTAAGGATCAGTTTTTACTGGTTGATTTTGATTTATTATGTTCGGATCCAAAAACAGAAATATTAAAAATCATAAGCTTTCTCGATATTGATGTTGATAACTACGCATATGAACAAGCAATCCAGTTACCTAAGCTCCCACGCTCAACAGGGCGTTTTCGTCAACAAGATATCGAAAGCTTCAGTCAGAATGATTTAAATTCACTGGCTAAATTTGGCTTTCCTCTAAAATAACCATTCACAGTCACCCCGTATATGAAAAATAAATTCATAGTACATGGTTTAAAAAGAAGTGGTAACCATGCCATCATAAACTGGTTAAAGTCCCATGAAGACTTTTACTTTTTCAATAATATTATTCCTATTGGAGAAATTTTATCAGGCAAAAAAAAACTTAGAGAGCCAGAAAATTTCAACGATTGGTTTCGTCGCAAAGCCCTGCCTAAACATCTGCCATTAGCCAGTCTTTTAATGCGTCCCATCATCAGTAAGCGATCACTAATTGTAAGCATTGAGGATCATCCAGCCGACATTAGGCCATTCTTGGATTTACCAAGTGATTTTTTTAATATTTTAATTCTTCGAGACCCGTACAATTTATTTTCCAGTAGAATTCGTAAAGCCTCTGGTATTAATCATCCAGCCTACCCCAACCAACTAGGCCCTCATATGGATCGAGTTTTAAACCTATGGAAATCTCATGCTAGGGAATACTTAGGGCAAACTGACACACTAACAAATAAGGTTTGTATTTATTACAACGAGTGGTTTACAAATCGAGAATATCGAAAAAACATAAGCAAGAATCTGAACCTAAAATTTACAGATGATGGCTATTCAATGGTATCAACTACAGGTGGGGGAAGCTCTTTTGATAGTACTAATTTTGATGGCAACAATAATCAGATGAATGTATTAGATCGCAAGAGCGACCTTTCGCCCAAAGAGCGAGAATTATGGGAAGCTACAATAGATGACTCTGAACTCCATAGCCTTGCCCTCCAAGTGTCAAATTATACAGCTAGCAAGTCCCGACTATAAGAATATGCTTCGACTTAATACAAAATAATTGAAACTATGCAAACATTGACTAAAATCCCTAGAAAACTTTGGATATTTTGGTACCAAGGGATAGATAGCGCGCCTTTTATTGTAAAAAAATGTATCAATTCCTGGCAAGTAAAGAATCCCGGCTGGGAGATCAATCTATTAGATAAGGATAACTTAAGCAACTATATCACTTTGGATATACCCGATAGTAAGCTCAAAGAACTATCACTCAATAAGCAAGCAAATTTAATCCGTTTACAGCTTTTATCTAAATATGGTGGTGTTTGGGTCGATGCGACAACCCTATGTATATGCCCTCTTGATGATTGGGTTGACAGCTGTTGCCAATCTGGTTTTTTTGCCTTTTCTAATGCAGGAAAAGACAGAGAGATGTCTAACTGGTTTTTAGCTAGCGAAAAGAATTGTCCTCTCGTTCAAAAGTTGCTAGAGCATAATACCTTGTTTTTTACAAATAATACTTTTCGCATAAATGGCTGGTTTAAACAAAAGTTAATTAAAAAACTATGCAAAGTTTTTAATAACAACAAGAAAACAACCGCATATTGGTTGTCTCCTTTTGTGACGAAATGCCTTAAGGTCTACCCATATTTCATATTTCATTATATTTTTTATCAGCTGATTAGCACCGACCCAGAGTGCAAAAAAATCTGGCATGAAACAACTAAAATAAGCCCGTATAACTCTCGAAAAATCCAAACCATTGGCTTTTTTTCGGAATTAACCAGCGAGATAATTCATGAAATAAATAATGATATTCCGTATCTGTACAAATTAACATGGAAATACGATCATAGCCTTTACAAGCCAACTTCACTTCTATACTACGTACTAGAGGAGGGGGGCTTTGAGCAAACTGACTAATTGCAGTTCTAACAACTCGAAAATAGTAGAGTTACAGTAACATCTTAATCTTTCCATTGACCAAAGTACTTACTGCGTAAAGCAACAGGTTTTTTGGTGATCCTAGAATTAAATCTAGCACCAGGAGTCATCGTGAAAGACCATTGTTGTCAGAGTTAATAGGTTCTAAATCTGCAAGTATGTAACTCAAGGTTTTTTTAGAAGTAGTTGTGATTATTAAAATAATTTAAAATAGCTAAGGTGTTTATATTCAATAGCCTCATTTTTTTGAAAAGCTTTTCACGACTTTTTATTTTATCAATTAAATAACAAACAGCTTAAGACATATCGTGTTTCCAGCGTTAAATTCTGTATGATTGGATTGGATTGTTTATGTGGTTTATGTTATGGTTTTTTTAGTTGGCTGTATAAAGGTAAAGTAAAGTAAAGTAAAGTAAAGTAGTTTAATTTTTTTATTGAAAATCATTTGATTAGCTTCCGTATGGACTTTTTCAGCAATTCTAAAATCAAGAGTGTACTATGAAAAAAATAAGACAAAAATTGGTAACACCATTATTTTTATTTGTTCAAATAGCTATTTCTTTAATTCTGGTTGGTTGGCATGCGAATGTATCTGCTGTTGACCTAAATGGACGAACTATAACAATGGTTGGAAAGGAAAATATTAAAATTAAACGTTGTTGTAAGGATCGTGACACTTTTTCAATGACGATAACTTTTGGTGTTGATGTTTGGACTGCTGTCGATGATGAGGGCGATACGTATAGTGGCACTTATACATCAGATTCAAAAGGAAAAAAGTTTTCAATTCAGTGGGATAATGCCTCTAAAAACAATTTCAATGACGAATTAGAGGAGTGGGCGACTGAGCTGGCCGATGAAAATGTGACTATTACTTCGGCAATTTATTCTTTTCAATTAAAAGTGAATAAAAAGCTAAAAGCCAAAGTGAAAGGAAAAATAAAGCTTAATGGTTTCGCAAGTAGTTCGGGCTCTGGTTCTGGAAGCTATAAACTTACAGCAAAAGGCATCTTTTAACCATTCTCTATATGTTTATACTAATTTTTCTTTAATGTATGTTTTAAAACTGCCTATATTTATAGTTTTTGGCTTGTTGGTTAGCTGTGACTCATCAACTGAAACAATTTCTATAGCCAATAAACATGAAATCAATAGGCCGTCTGTGCCTAATAAAAAAGATTATCCTATTAACAGAATCGCATCAATTGAAAATAAAAGAGAGTTGAACTCACGCAAAAAACTTAAGAGAGCAGAAAGTACTATTCAAAACAGAGAGGCATTATCACAAGCGCCTACATTTTTATACGAAGAGAACAATACGAAGCACTATTTTAGTGATTCTTCTACCTTAGAAGAATCACTTTCTTCAATCTACAGTGAACTAGATGTATATGAAATACCTCCTGAAGATGAGGGGCTTGAAGTGCTTTTGGTGTTAATAAAATCTAACCCCGACCCAATGATTAGAGCAGCAGCAGTTGCTCAGTTAGATGATGCTGAGAGTTTTGTTGCAACGGAGGCCGCTGTTCTTGCGTTGCAGGACTCATCACCTGAAGTTGTGTTACAAGCACTGGATACTCTTGAGTTCATCGGTGATGAGAGTGTGGTTCGCTATATTGAAGAAATTTTAGATCACCCTTCTGAGAACATCCGAAAGACAGCAGAAGAGGCAATTGATTTTTTAAATTAATGTCAATTAAGCGAAATTATTAGAGGGCAATGAATGTTTTCTAATTCTGAGTGTATGAAACTTGCTGAAAAAGAGTCATTGTACCCGAATCACTATTCAATTATCTGTAATATTAAAACTGATAACCAAATCTTTCAATGTCTCTCTCAAACTAATTTTGTACTGTAACTATTGACTCTTCATCGTAATACTTTCGGTAGTTTTCGCGTTTAGACTTTTTTACATGAGGCAAGGTTGTGTTCTTGCCAAGCTTTTCTAGTACTTGATTGAATTCGATTTCAAGTTTCTCAAAATGTATTGTTTTATCTACCAGGATGTTACCGCTGTTATCGGAAATCCAATTTGTCTGCTGCATAAACATTTTTGGCTTAGATAATAAAAAGCATCTTGATCTCCGTTTCGCCCACTCTTTAAAGTCAATTGGGTTGTTGCGTAAATCAGTTTGATTAATTTTAACGCGATAATGGTGATGTGATACAGCTTTATCCCAAGGATTTCTTATGACGGTAAATGTTAATTTTCTATTCCAATCCTTTCATCGACTCTCTCGTTCTCTTGAAGCACTAAAGTTGTTTTTTTGGTATCTAACCACTTAGCATTTATACGTTGTGCGCAGCATTACGTATAAATGTTTGTTGGACAAACCCATATTGGATTGTCTCACTACTTTAATATAATGGATTTTGTTTTTTGACAACCAAGGTGACCAGCTATTTCATTCT
>ENA-ORXI01002217-ORXI01002217.1-sediment-metagenome-genome-assembly--contig:-NODE-2217-length-14161-cov-13.519668_pt1 | contig 14161 bp, 3 predicted proteins | sample MGYA00237861_ERZ511468 | MGnify/ENA primary metagenome ERZ511468 (study PRJEB26299, sample SAMN06266213) | sediment metagenome | isolation source: Hudson Canyon methane seep mesocosm | place... | reverse complement strand
TAGCCTGGCAGGATGACAATAGTCTGGACGGAAGTGCAAATGCCGTCTTTGCCCAGCGTTACGATACCAGTGGAAACCAAGTTGGTGAAGAATTCAGAGCCAATGAAACAACATCTTCTAATCAATTCAATCCCTCTGTTATAGGTTTGTCGGAGGGTGGTTTTGTTATTAGTTGGCAGGATGATAGTGGTAAAGACGGTAGTGGAACAGGTGTCTTTGGTCAACAATACGATGCAACAGGCAACAGGATTGATGGTGAATTTCAGATTAATACAGAAAACCTTAATACTCAAAACCAGCCTGTTATAGCTGCATTGCCAAGTAATAACTTCGTCGTTGCTTGGTCATCACGAACGTTCAACACCAATAGTGGTGATGGTGATGCGGAAGGTATTTTCCAACAAATTTTCGGTGATGTTGCTGATTTTACTCTTCAGGCTTCTCCTGTATTGGAAGGTGTAGATAGTGTGGTCACTTATGCCGAAAACTTACTCAATAGCACCCCACAATTATTGGATGCCAATGGCTCGGTGGCTCTAAGCGACTCTGATTCAGTCGATTTTAATGGTGGTAGCTTATTAGTTTCCCGTTTAATCAATGCATCAGCCTTGGTCGATCAATTTTTATCACCCGATGATTTAACACAGGATCAACTCGGTGTACGTAATGAAGGCTCAGGTGCAGGACAAATAGGCATTTCAGGCAGTAATGTTACTTTTGGTGGTATAGCTATTGGTACGATTATTTCTAACGGTAGTAATGGAGCATCACTGGAAATAGCTTTTAATGTAGAAGCCAATGAAACCTCTGTTGAAGCATTAATAGAAAATTTAACCTATGCCAATACCTCGGATGACCCATTACCCACACGACTGTATCGAATTCAAATAGCCGATGGTGATGGTGGTACCAGTGAGCCACAAATTGTTACAGTCAACATCACCCCGGAAGTTGATGGAGCAACAGCCGTATTTGGTGAGAGTCAGGTCAATAGTTTTACGACAGGGGCACAAGACAGACCGGAAATTGCCGACTTATCCGATGGCGGTTACGTTATTGTGTGGCAGTCGACTAATCAGGATGGCAGTGGAACAGGTATATTCGGTCAGCGGTATACCGCAGATGGTGTTATTACGGGTTCAGAGTTTTTAGTCAATACAACCATTCAAAATGCACAATCTGAAGCATCAGTCACCGGCTTAACAGGAGGTGGTTTTGTTGTTAGCTGGACTGATAGTATCGCTGATGGCAGTGGCTCAGGAATATTTGCTCAGCTATATGATACAAATGGTAATACAACTGGCGGTGAATTTCAGGTTAATAGCACTACCTTTACCACACAAGCAGACTCATCTATTACGTCATTAACTGATGGCGGTTTTGTTGTTGCTTGGCGAGATGATTTTCAGGATGGAAGTGGCGGCGGTATTTTTGCCCAGCGCTTTGCTGCAGATGGATCAGTGGAGGGTACTGAGTTTAAAGTCAACACTGAAACCTCCAGCACTCAAGCAGACCCTTCTATCACAGGGCTAAGCGGTAACCGTTTTGTTGTAACCTGGGAGTCAACGACTAGTGGTAGTGCAGGCGATGGCAGTGCTAATGGCGTGTTTGGTCAGCTCTATAACGCTACAGGAGTTGCTGTAGGGGGCGAGTTCCAGGTTAATAGTAGTACGATTAATAGCCAATCAAATCCCTCAGTTGCATCATTAACAGATGGTGGTTTTGTTGTAGCCTGGCAGGATGACAATAGTCTGGACGGAAGTGCAAATGCCGTCTTTGCCCAGCGTTACGATACCAGTGGAAACAAAGTTGGTGAAGAATTCAGAGCCAATGAAACAACCACGTCAAATCAATTCAATCCTTCTGTTATAGGCTTGTCGGAGGGTGGCTTTGTTATTACCTGGCAGGATGATAGTGGTAAAGACGGTAGTGGAACAGGTGTCTTTGGTCAACAATACGATGCAACAGGCAACCGGATTGATGGTGAATTTCAGATAAATACAGAAAACCTTAACACCCAAAATCAACCTGTTATAGCCGCATTGCCAAGTAATAACTTCGTCGTTGCCTGGTCATCACGAACGTTCAACACCAATAGTGGTGATGGTGATGCGGAAGGTATTTTTCAGCAAGTTTTCGGTGATGTGGCTGATTTTACTCTTCAGGCTTCTCCTGTATTGGATGACCTAAATCCAGTTGTTACTTTTGTTACTGCTGATGTGACTACAACAGCACAACTAATTGACGATGCAGTAACCTTTGCTGATATTGATTCGGCAGATTTTAACAACGGTCTTGTAGAAGTTGTTTATCTCAGTGGTGGGTCACCTGAAGATCAGTTAAGTATTAATAGTATAGGCACTAACCCTGGAGAAATTAGTGTTGTAGGGGCTGTTGTTAATTATGAAGGTACCCAGATTGGAACGATTGAGGCAGGGTCTGATGGTGTAAACGGTTCAAGACTTAGCATCCTTTTGAATGCTAGTGCGGATGTAGTTTCAACTCAAGCATTGATTGAATCATTGAACTATCAAACGACTAATGCTACCCCTGCAGGAACCAGTCGAACTATCGGTATCCACATAGAAGATGGTGATGGCGGCCAAAGCCTTCAGCGTGCTGTGACGATTAATATAGCCAATACTGTAAACACTCCAGTAATAGCTTTAACAGATGTGAAAACTTCAGTAATGTTTATTGAAGATGCATTACAAGGAAACCCTGAAGTTATTGATGCATCCGTTGATTTTGACGATAACAGTTCAGCTGGTTTTGATGGTGGGTCCTTATCTGTTAGATATACCACAACTTCATTTGATGCAGATCAACTGGCCATTCGGAATCAAGGAAATGGAGCTGGGGAAATAGGCGTATCTGGCACAACGATAAGCTATGAAGGTCTAAGTATAGGGGGTGTTAATGCGACTAATGATGGTATTGATGGTAATCGATTAACTATTAATTTAAATGCAGTTGCAAATGAAGCAGCTATTGAAGCATTAATTCAAAATATTACCTACCAATCAACAACCGATTTGCCTCAAGCAACACGAACCATCGCAATTCAAGTGAGTGATGGTTTGTCTAATACAACAGTTGAACAACGTGTTGTCATTAATATGACTGCAGATGTTAATGAGCCAAGTAAAGTCTTTGGTGAAGCACAAGTCAACAGTTTCACAGTAGGGATTCAGGATAAGCCAGCCATCGCGAGTTTAGCGGATGGTAGCTATGTCATCGTCTGGGAGTCGGCTGCACAGGATGGCAGCCAGGATGGCATATTTGGACAGCGCTATACCGCTAACGGAGTCATTACAGGTGCTGAATTTCAAATCAATACCACAGCACTCTTTCAACAAACACTACCCGCTGTAACCGCCTTATCTGGTGGAGGTTTTGTGGTGACCTGGACGGATAACAGTAACCTAAGTGGAACTGATAACAGTGGGCTGGGTGTGTATGGGCAACTGTTTGATACTGCAGGAGCAATGGTTGGAAGTGAATTTCAAATTAATACAGAAATTTCCAGTACTCAGAATGATTCACAAATTGCAGCATTGAATGATGGTGGTTTTGTTGTCACCTGGACATCAGCTGCGAGTGGTAGTGCTGGCGATGGATCAGGAAGTGGAGTGATTGGCCAACGCTATGATGCGAGTGGGGCAACGGTAGACGCTGAATTTCAGGTCAACACGGAATTCAGCAGCACCCAGGATGAATCTTCAATTGCAGGGCTCTCAGACGGTGGTTTTATTATCGCTTGGACATCAGCTACCAGTGGAACAGCAGGTGATGGCTTATCAGACGGTGTATTTGCTCAACGCTATAATGCCGATGGAACGAAAGCGCTAACAGAATTTCAGGTCAATACTGAAACAGCCAGTAGACAAGATGAACCGGTTGTTACCGGCCTAGCTAACGGCGGCTTTGTGATTGCCTGGACATCCAGCGGTCAAGATGGCAGTAGCGACGGCGTATATGCACAACGTTTTAATGCCGCAGGCAATGCGATTGATGGCGAATTCAGGGTCAATGAAACGACAGTAAACAGTCAGTTTGATGCCTCGATTACAGCGCTGTCTGACGGTGGATTTGTGATTACCTGGACCGATAATGGCTCATTGGATAGTAGTAGCAACGGTGTCTTTGGTCAGCAATACGATCTTAACGGTAACCGTGTTGATGAACAGTTTCAGGTGAATACTGAATTCTCCAGTAATCAGGATGAATCAACTGTCGCAGCCTTACCGAATGGCAATTTTGTAGTGGCCTGGCGCTCAGAAACCAGTAGTACAGCAGGTGATGGCTCTTCGGGTGGAATCTTTCAGCAAGTTTTTGGTGATCCTGCCGACTTTTCTACTCAGGCTGCGCCAGTACTGGAAGCTTTTAATACAGAAATTACATTTAATGAAACAGATGTTAATGCAAGCCCACAATTGCTGGATGCAAATAATGCTGTCGCATTAAGTGATAGTGATTCCAGTGATTTTGATGGTGGGAGTGTCCTGGTTTCTCGTTTAACAAATCCATCCGCTTTAATTAATCAAATTAATGCACCCGATGATTTAACTCAAGATCAACTGGGTATCAGGAGTCAGGGTTTTGAAGCCGGCCAGCTTGGTGTTTCGGGAACTGATGTAAGCTATGGCGGTACTTTAATTGGATCTGTTATAGCCAATGGCAGTAATGGTGGACAGCTAGAAGTTATATTCAATGCCAGTGCGACTCTTGAAGCGGTTGAAATATTAATCGAAAACTTAACATATGCGAATACTTCAGATGATCCATTAGCCAGTAGACAATTTAGAGTACAAGTGAGTGATGGGGATGGCGGTTCAAGTCAGCCAAATATTGTGACTGTTAATATCTCACCAACCATAGATGGAGCTATCCCTGTGTTTGGTGAACGTCTGGCAAACCAGGAAACTGCTGGCAATCAAAGAGACTCATCCGTAACAACATTAGCTGACGGTAGTTTTATCATAGTCTGGACATCTGCTACGAGTGGTACTGCCGGCGATACCAGTGGTGATGGTGTATTTGGTCGCCGATTTGATGATTTAGGAAATGCGCTTGGCGATGAATTTCAAATCAACACTGAAATAAACAGTACTCAAGATGTGCCTTCGGTCTCTGCTACTACTGATGGGGGCTTTGTTGTCGCCTGGTCATCAGTAAATAGCGCTCCAGCAGGTGATGGAAGTGCAAATGGCGTATTTGCTCAACTTTATACCATTGATACTGGCGATAATGTTGCGACTGTCGGTACTGAATTTAGTGTTAATACCACTGTTATAAATTCGCAGGATAACCCTGTAGTTACGGGGCTAACGGGCGGAGGGTTTGTCGTTATCTGGGATGATAATGGAAGTAATGATAGCAGTGGTTTCGGGGTGTTCGGACAAGCTTTTGCTGCTGATGGCAGTATTGCTGGGATGCAATTCTTAGTCAATACCGAGATTGCTTCTAATCAATTTCAACCTAATGTTACAGCATTGGCAGATGGTGGTTATTTAGTTGCCTGGACATCGGTTACTAGTGGAAGTGCTGGTGATGGCTCGTCAAATGGAGTTTTCGCACAACGTTATGATGCCAGCGGAAATACCATTGCAAATGAATTTCAGGCAAATGTGGAAATTTCTAGTACCCAGGATGAACCTGATGTAGCCGGTCTTGCAGATGGTGGTTACGTTATCACTTGGACTTCATCAGGACAGGATGCGAGTAGTGACGGTGTGTATGCCCGTCAATATGGATCCAATGGATTACCAGTAGGTAATGAATTTAGAGTTAATGAAATAAGAATTAATAGTCAGTCGGATTCTTCCATTACTGCATTAGATACTGGAGGTTATGTTATTACATGGACTGATAATGGCGGTCTGGATGGAAGTGGTAATGCTGTATTTGGTCAGCAATACGATGCCAGCGGTAATCGTTTAGATAGTCAATTCCAAGTTAATACCGAATTTTCTAGTACACAAAATGAAAGTGATGTTTCAGCTCTGGCGAATGGCGGCTTTGTAGTTTCTTGGACATCAGTAACAAGTAGTACGGCGGGTGATGGTAATAGTAATGGAGTATTTTATCAATTGTTTGGTAATGTTCCACCGGTTGTTACAGATTTAACAGCCAATGGGGTTGAAGATCAGGTGCTAGTGCTGAATGATCAATTTTTTGCCGCAGGTTTTACTGATGGTGACGGTCAAGATTTAGCCTTGATTAGAATTGAAGTCATTCCTAATCAAGGTGAGTTGCTTTTACGTGGGTCCACTGTTAATGCAAATGATGAAATAACTCTCGCTGAATTGGCTAATGGTGATTTGGTTTATTTAGGTAACCAGGACTTTTTTGGTAGTGATAGTTTTGGCTGGAGAGGCAGTGATGGTTTGATTTTCTCTCAAGATATTGCTCAGACCAATATTAATTTAGCGCCTGTTAATGATGCACCTGGCCTGGAAGCTGGTCTTAATACAGCTGCCGTTGAAGGTCAAAATATTAATAGACAATTATCTTTGACGGATCCAGATCTAGATACTTATACCATTACTGTTAGTGTTAATGATGGTAGTGCTGATTCAACGTTTAATTCCGCTAGCAAAACGCCAAATATATCTCATGTATTTGGTGCTGAAGGTACATTTACAGTAATTGTTACTGTCGATGATAATTCTGGTGCTGAAAATGCTGTTGAAGTAGATACTTTTGATGTAACGGTTACTAATGCAGCTCCTATAGCCCGTAATGACTTTTACAACATTAATGAAGATGGGTCCATTTCAGATGATGTATTTGAAAATAATGGGGCTGGAGCTGATAGCGACCCCGGTGGTGATAGTTTTACAGTTACCGAAATTAACGGTGCTGCTGCAAGTATTGGTAACCAAGTTGCTTTAGCGAGTGGGGCTTTAGTTACATTAAATGCAAACGGTACTTTTGATTATTTAACAAACGGTGCTTTTGATGTATTGACAGCTGTACAAAATGGAAGCGATAGCTTTACTTACACAATTGAAGACAGTGATGGAGCAACTGATACCGCAACGGTTAATATTAATATTAATGGTTTGAATGATGCTCCTGTTGCACAGGATGATGCTGTCTCTACTAATGAAGATACAACACTGAATGGTAACGCCTTTTTAAATAATGGTAGTGGAATTGATACCGATATTGATGGCAATATCAGTAGTCTGACCGTCACAGAAATTAATGGCAGTACCATTAACGTTGGCAGTTCTTTCGCATTAGCCTCTGGTGCATTATTAACTTTAAATTCAAATGGATCATTTTCTTACAATCCCAATGGCCAATTTGAATTACTTAATGATGGTGAGTTTACTACTGATAGCTTTCAATATACGCTGGAAGATGATGGTGGATTGACAGATACCGCTATAGTAACGATTACAATTAATGGAGTAACGGATATTGTTGCCAACACGCCTCCCGTTGCTGTAGATGATATTTTTTCAACTGATGAAGATACGGCAATTGCTGGAAATGTCTTAAATAATAATGGAAATGGTGAGGATAACGATACTAATGGCGATACATTAACCGTCACAAACCCTGGTTCGTTTACTACCAGCAATGGAGGATTAGTCAGTCTTAATACTAATGGCACTTTTAACTACACGCCTAATGCCGCTTTTCAAGGGCTAGCAATAGGTGAGAGTGATACGGATAGTTTTAGCTATACCATTGCTGATGGCAACGGCGGTACAGATACAGCGACTGCGACCATCACTGTCAATGGCGTTAATGATGCGCCAATAGCTCAAAATGATACTTTCAGTACTGATGAAGACACCTCTTTCTCAGGTGATGTGTTGGTTGATAATGGTAACGGAGCTGATAGTGATATAGATACTAGCGATAGCATTACCGTCACAGCGGTTAATGGACAATCGCTAGCCTCCTCCATCACGCTAGCGAGCGGTGCCGTAGTCACCATGAACAGCAATGGCAGCTTTGACTATGATCCTAATGGTTCGTTTGAAGATCTCGCTGTTACAGAAACCAGCGATGACAGTTTTGAATACACCATTGCTGATGGCAACGGCGGTACAGATACAGCGACTGCGACCATCACTGTCAATGGCGTTAATGATGCGCCAATAGCTCAAAATGATACTTTCAGTACTGATGAAGACACCTCTTTCTCAGGTGATGTGTTGGTTGATAATGGTAACGGAGCTGATAGTGATATAGATACTAGCGATAGCATTACCGTCACAGCGGTTAATGGACAATCGCTAGCCTCCTCCATCACGCTAGCGAGCGGTGCCGTAGTCACCATGAACAGCAATGGCAGCTTTGACTATGATCCTAATGGTGCTTTTGAAGGATTGAATACAGGGGATTCTAGTTCAGATACTTTTGAATATACTATCAGCGATGGTAATGGAGGAAGTAGTGCTGCAACAGCTACAGTAAATATCATTGGAGTAACTGATGTGGCATTAAATACGCCTCCTGTTGCTCAAGATGATGATTTGGTAACGGACGAAGATACTATATTAAGTGGTGATGTACTCGCTGATAATGGAAATGGTGCTGACTCAGATATCGATGGTAATACATTAACAGTTACACAGGTTAATGGACAATCGCTAGCCTCCTCCATCACGCTAGCGAGTGGTGCCGTAGTCACTATGAACAGCAATGGCAGCTTTGATTACGACCCCAATGGTGCTTTTGAATCGCTGGCTGTAGGTGAAACCGATTCGGATAATTTCGAATACACCATTGCTGATGGTAATGGTGTTACTGATAGTGCAATAGCCTCGATTATCATTGATGGTATTGCAGATTCAATTCCAAATATTAGACTTGGAGATGCACCTCTGAGGCTTTCTCGTACTAACCGTCAAGCTTGGGAGGAGTCCTGGTCTGATGATGATATAAGTATTACTCATAAATCGAATTTTAATGATCAAGCTGAATCTTATAGTAACGTTAGTTACTCAGGTTCAAATAGTAGTGATTTACTGGGTGGTGACATTAATCAAGGTGACCTCGGTGTTAGTGGGCAAACTATTCTTAGTAGCCCGATAAGACAAGAGATTGATGGTACTGAGGCCTTAAAGTTTGAATTAAACACTGAAGCAACGGAACTAACTTTTGGCGTGTCAAGATTCTATAGTGATGATGACGGCACGGGGCTTTCAGAAGCAGGTCGAGTATTGTTATTGGATGCAGATGATAATTTAGTAAAAGAAGTTGCTTTTAATGCTAATAGCCTTAATGGTCAAGAAGAATTTGTAATTGATTCAACTGATGGTTTCACTCAAGTTATTTTCAATGCAGGGGCAGAAAACCTTGAGTTTGTTTTTGGAGCTTATACTAATACTTCTGGTGATTTTGCTAGTAATTCTTATGAACAGGATGGGGTTACTCATAGTAGTGAATATTTATTAGACTATGTGGAATTCTCATTTAACCCTGCTCCACCAATACTCACACTTGGCATAACAGATGAAAATAATGATACCGGTCCACTATAACTAATAAATATATTTAGCGCTAATAGCTCGGTATATATTTAATTTAGTACCTTTGTACAATACGAAATTTTACTAAATAATTTTATAATCTAATTCAGAGATTTCTAAGAAAAAGAACCAGAATCTCTTTTTTCATAATTTTTAGGACATAAAAATGAAATTAATAATCAAGTCTTTTTTTAATATTAAAAAAGCTATATATATCTTTATTTACCTAACTGGTTTTCTGTTTTCATCGGCTTCTTATTCCAGCCTTTTCACTCAATCTCCTTTGAGTGATGGTAATACGTTTCTAAATTTTGCAGGTGATGAATCAGCTGATAATTTTATGTTGTCCTCAGATGCTGAAATTACATCCATTAGTTGGTGGGGAGCATTTGACAGTGAAACATTAGGGGCTTTTACCATAAAAATATATGAAGACAATGCTGGCTTACCATCAGCTTCTTCATTACATACTTTTTCAACATCTGACCTTGAGGGGGAAGATACAGGGCTAGAAGATATCGATGGTTTTAACATTTATTTATTTGACTACGATTTAACAACTAATATAGCGTTAATGAATAATACAACGTATTATTTGTCCTTGGTAGGTACCGAAGATTTTTGGTGGCAGAGTGCTAATAATACAGGCTCAAATTTTTTAAAAACTGGTTCAGGATGGGTAAACTCTTTATCTTCTAATTCTGGTTTTGACCCGGGAGATCTTGCCTTTAAATTAAATGGAAATAAAACTGGCACAGTCCCAGAACCTAATACACTAATAATATTCACCATAGCGTTCCTAGGCTTTTCTTTTTATCGACGAAATATTAAAAATAGTTAGTCACAAGTTTTATCTTGTTATACGGATTAACATAAATTATTAATCCGTATAACATCTCTTCCTTTTATTATCATAGACCTAATGATAATTACTATAATCCCAGTTCATTCCATAGTCCTACCCAATAAATGAAGCAAGTCACTCACAAACCTCAAGGCACTTCTTTGTTAAAGTCCATCGCGGCTCTAACAAAAAAATATTTTTATTTTGTAGGCTGTTTAAGTTTTTTTATAAACTTTGCGATGCTAACGGTTCCTCTTTATATGTTGCAGCTTTACGATCGAGTTTTAACTTCGCGTAATGGTGATACCTTATTGTTTTTAACCCTTGCTGCAGTCTTTATGTTGATTGTTTTAGGTGTGTTAGAGCTTATAAGGTCCAGAATTCTTGTTAGAATCGGTCGCTGGTTAGATGAGCAACTAAGAGGTTGGTTAATGCACTTAACCTTAACTACAGGAAAGGATAGTCAAGTAATTAGAGATCTTGATGAATATCGTAATTTTTTAGCGGGCCCAGGCCTTTTGGCGTTATTGGATGCTCCTTGGACGCCTCTGTTTATTATTGCTGTGTTTGTTCTTCACCCTCTTCTGGGTATTGTTGCTTTAGTAGGAGCCTTAATACTTAGCATTCTTGCGGTTGCTAATGAGTTAGTCACACGAAAAATATTATCTGAAGCGGGTGGCCATGCTGCTATGGCAAATCGCTTTGCTGATCAAGCAGCTAGAAATTCAGAAGTGATCCGAGCTATGGCAATGTCAGGACCATTAATAGGTTTATGGGAAAAACATAGAGGAAAAGCAACAGAGTTACAAACAATAGGCAGTGATAGAGCGGGTGTTATTAGTGCCGTTGCAAAAATCATTCGTCTTGGGTTGCAAGTTGCAATTTTAGGAACGGGGGGCTGGTTAGCAATGAATGAATTGGTTTCTCCAGGGGTCATGATTGCCGCCTCAATTATTATGGGAAGAGCGCTTGCTCCTATCGAAATGGCTATAGGGGCTTGGCGTAGTGTTATTAGTACTAGAAATGCGTATAAACGATTAAATGATTTTCTAGAAGAAAACCCTGCGAAAAGTGAGTCAATGTCGTTACCGGCTCCCGAAGGGAGCTTATCTGTTTCTGGGCTAACTTATTTTGTACCTGGCAGAGAATCCCCGATTTTAAATAATATTTCATTTGAACTTAAGTCAGGCGAATCTTTAGGTATCACTGGCCCAAGTGCGGCAGGAAAATCTACTTTAGCAAGAATGTTGGTAGGTGCTTTAAATCCGACTAAAGGTGCGGTAAAAATTGATGGTTTTGATTTGAATGCTTGGAACCGTGCTGAGCTAGGTGAGCATATTGGCTATCTTCCGCAGGATGTAGAGCTTTTTGAAGGTGCAATTAATGAAAATATTGCTCGATTTAATGAATTTGATCCGGGCGATGTAATTGAAGCAGCAAAAATTGCAAATATTTATGAAATGATTGCTTTGTTGAAAGAGGGGTTTGATACGCATATTGCAGCAGGAGGGGTGACACTCTCAGGAGGGCAAAGGCAACGGGTTGCATTGGCTAGGGCAAGCTATAAAATTCCAGCCATTATTGTATTAGATGAGCCAAGCTCAAACCTTGATACTGAAGGTGAGCATGCACTTAGGTCGACAATAGAAAAATTAAAACAAAAAGGTTCTACTGTTGTAGTGGTAACGCATAGGCCTCAATTATTAGCTCATGTGGATAAGGTGTTAGTTGTACAAGAAGGGAATAATGCTATGTTTGGCGATGCTGAAAATGTGTTGGCTCAAATAGCTAGACCTATTGCAGGTCTTCCCGCTCAACAAGGAGGTCAGAATGCTTAATTTGCAAATCCCATCAAGTAGCCCAATTAACAACATTACGCCTCCGGATTTGGATGAAGGCAGCTTATCATTGGCTTCATTTATTAAGCCTTGGTTTATTCTTGGTTTTTTAGTTATTTTTTTTAGTTTTGGTGTGCTTGGAACATGGGCCGCTTTAGCCCCTATTGCAAAAGCGGTTATAGCAAGCGGATTAGTGAAAGTTGATTCAAATAGAAAAAAACTTCAACATCTGGAAGGAGGAACTATTGAGACGATCTTGGTTAAAGATGGGGATAGGGTTAAGAAAGGGGATGTTTTAATTCGGCTTGATAAAATTAGGGCTAAAGCTTCTTATGCCATCATAGAAACTAGTTTTCAATCTGAGACTGTTAGAGTTTTGCGATTATTAGCTGAAAGAGACCATCAAGAAAGTATTTCTTTTCCTGATGAGTTGCTTAAATATAAAGAGGGCTCTGAAGTTTATAAATTAATTGATGGTCAAAAAAGAATTTTTATTGCAAGAAGAAATACTTTAAAAGGGAGTGTTAGTATTTTACAGCAACAAATATCTCAATTAAACGAAAAGAAAGTTGGGCTTCATGCGCAAAAAAGAGCAAAGCAAAGCCAGTTAAAATTAGTTAGAGAAGAGCTTGTAGCGGTTAATAAATTATTTGATAAACATTATATTGATAAGCCAAGAATATTACGGTTAAAAAGAGAAATTGCTGAGTTAAATGGAGATTTAGGTGATTTTATCTCAGAATTAGCTGAAACTGCTGAAGCTGTTTCTGAGAAAAAACAGGAAATTTTGCAACGTGATAATGATTTTGAACAAGCGGTTGTTGATGAATTAAGAGAAGCTCAAACTAAAATATTGGATTTAAGAGAAAGGCTAGAAGCGAGTCGTCATGTTTTAAATAAGATTGAGATTCGCTCTCCTTCCGAAGGAACTATTGTTAGCCTAGCTGTTTTTTCTAAAGGAGAAGTAATAGCTCCAGGTTCAACTATCCTTGAAATTGTCCCTGTTAACGATAGCTTATCTATTGAAGCAAAAGTTAAAACAACGGAAATAGATAATTTGCTTATTGGGCAGGAAGCCGATGTTCGATTAACTGCTTTTGACAGTAAAGCAACACCTGTTTTAACCGGTGAAATTACTTATATTTCTGCTGATGCGTTGGAGGATGAACGATCGGGGCAAAGTTATTTTAAAGTTAAAGTCATTGTGTCTGATAAAGAGTTAAAAAAGTTAAAAAATCAACCCTTGCATCCAGGTATGCCAGCAGAAGTTATTATAAAAATTGGGGAAAGAACGGTGTTGGAGTATATTGCACAGCCATTAACTGATGCATTAGCTCGGGCTTGGCGAGAGCAATAATTAATCCATGATTCACCAATAGATAGAAAAATACTCAGAGTAAAGGTCTATGATATTGCGCTAGAAAGGCCACAAGATTTAGCTCGATCATTATCTCTACGGTTAAATAATCAAGTTTTTAAAAAAGAGAAGGTTTGCAATCGGTCTTTTCTTTTAAGTTAAGGGGTATGTATAACAAAATAGCTTCTTTAGCGAAGATGAGCGTAAAAAAGGGTGATTATTGCCTTAGCAGGTAATCACTCTTACAGGCAGGCTTTGCTTTATCAGCACAAAAGCTGGGTATTAGAGCATTGGTTTGAAGTTTTTCACTGGATACGTTTTGTGTGATGAGCCGTGTATGGACCCGTAAGCACCTTTTTGTAAGCAGGTGGAGGCTATGGCCTCCTCTGGCCCAATATAGCGTGCCCATATCATAGGGTCCAGAATGGAGACCAGAAAAAGTCTACTTTGCCTATCTACCCAAAACATTAACTTATTAGCATTGCACCTGATACACAGATAATAGGGTGTTTTAGGCGATAAAAATTTTTCTCTTTTTCTAATGTTTCGTGGTAAATATAGACCCATAAGTGCTGGTTTTTTCGGTTGCTATTCAGATAGCTATTGCGATAAATTAGTGTTTCCA
>ENA-ORXI01002214-ORXI01002214.1-sediment-metagenome-genome-assembly--contig:-NODE-2214-length-14174-cov-4.785061_pt1 | contig 14174 bp, 15 predicted proteins | sample MGYA00237861_ERZ511468 | MGnify/ENA primary metagenome ERZ511468 (study PRJEB26299, sample SAMN06266213) | sediment metagenome | isolation source: Hudson Canyon methane seep mesocosm | place... | reverse complement strand
AAATTCTTGATGAAAAACAGAGGATTGATGTTCTTGTAAATAATGCAGGATGGGCTCTCTGGGGATGTGTAGAAGATGTATCTATTGATGAATTTAAGGCACAGTTTGATACAAACTTCTTTTCAATAATAAGACTAATTCAGGAAGTTGGACCAACAATGAGAAAGCAAGGTTCTGGGAAAATAATTAACATTAGCTCAGTAGCTGGTAGAATTGGATTTCCAGCATCACCTGCATACATTAGCTCCAAGTTTGCTTTAGAAGGATTAAGTGAATGTTTACGATTAGAAATGGCACCATTTGGTGTAGATGTTGTCATAATAGAGCCTGGTGTAATAAAAACAAATTTCTTGAATCCTGTGAAGTTAGCCAAGAAATCAGAATCAGACACTGCATATAGTGATATTACTACAAAGGTGGTTTCAGGCGTCAAGATGATGGCAGAAATGGGAACACCACCAAAAGAAGTTGCAGATGCTGTTGTTAAATCTATCAAGGATGACAAGCCACTGCCAAGATACATTGTTGGAAACGATGCATCAATGTTCTTGGAGGCAAAAAAGAATAAAACAGATATTGAATTTGAAAATTATTTAAAAAAGGAACTCTACGGAGAATGACTGTTTAACAACATATCTTACATGTTTTTGAGTTGTTTTTATGGTTAGATTGATATACAGTTTTGATCAATTTTTGTCTAAGTCGTATTAAATTAGTGAGATATATGAAATGGAAAACATTACAACATAACGGAATACTGTTTCCTCCAGACTTTGAGTCAAAGGGAATTAAGATCAAGATCAGAGGAGAAAACGTTCCGCTTAACTTGCTTCAGGAAGAGATGGTGTATCAGTGGTCAAAAAAGAAAGATGCACCAAAACCCGGAGTCACAGAAAAATACATCGAAGATCCAACCTTCCAGAAAAATTTTGTTTCAGATTTTTCTAAAGCGTTTAATGGAAAATTTAAGAACCTGCAATATGCGGATATTGATTTTTCCATACCGTATAAGCTCGTAGATAAAGAAAAAGAAGAAAAAGAATTGTTAACAAAAGAAGACAAAAAAGCGCTTGCGATAAAGCGAAAGGAAATTCGTGAGGAGATGAAGACAAAATATGGAAAGGCGATTATTGATGGAAAAGAAGTTGAAGTTGGTAACTACATGGCGGAGCCACCAGGAATTTTTATGGGTAGAGGTGACCATCCAATGCGAGGAAGATACAAACCACGTGCAACAGATAAAGATGTAACACTGAATCTTGGTAAAGAAGCAAAAATTCCTAAAGGTAATTGGGGCAAAATTGTACACGATAGAGATTCAATGTGGATAGCAAGTTGGATGGACATTCTAACTCAAAAGCGAAAATATGTTTGGTTAGCTGATACTGCTGGAATCAAGCAAGAAAGAGATCAAGCAAAATATGACAAAGCAAGAAACTTATCCAAAGAAATTGAAAGTGTCAAGACCCAAATTGTTAAGGACATGCAGAACAAGGAACAAAAAACTAAAAGGATAGCAACTGCATGTTATTTGATTTATCGTACTGCAATGAGAGTTGGAGATGAAAAAGATCCAGATGAGGCTGACACCGTAGGTGCTACAACATTACGAAAGGAACATGTAAAACTGACCGAAAATGAAATTCAATTTGATTTTCTTGGCAAAGATAGCGTAAGATGGAAGGAAACAATTCCTGCAGAAGGACATGATAAGCAGTTTTATGATAATCTGAAAGAGTCTATCTCAAACAAAAAAGACAGTGAAGAGATTTTTGATGGAATTACCTCTAGGCATGTTAATGCCTATTACTCAACTATCGTTAAGGGACTTTCCGCCAAAGTCTTTAGGACATACCTAGCTTCAAGTGTTGTTTCAAAATATCTTCGAGATCATGATAATATTAAATCTGAATCTGATATGAAAAAGATGTTCCATGGAAAATTAGCAAATCTAAATGCTGCAATTATGTGCAATCATAAAAGAACCATTCCAAAAAACTTTGAATTGTCATTACAAAAGAAAAAGGATACGTTGAAAAATGTGGGAAAAACAAAACCATGGGAAAAGTCTGAAGTATTACTAAAAAAAGCACAATCTAAGACTGTAAAAACTGAAAAACAGAAGAAAGAGAAGAATGAACGAATCAAAAAAATAAAAACTGTGATAAGAAAAAGTAAGACAAAGCATGTTGAACGAATTGAAAAGCTAGAACTTCAGATAAATCTCACAGAAAAAACAAGAGACTATAATTTAGGAACATCTCTTAGAAATTATATTGACCCAAGAATTTTCAAAACATGGACCGATGAGGTTGGTGCGGAATGGGAAAAGCTTTACACATCTGCATTGCAGAAAAAATTTCTCTGGGTAAAAAATATTAATTCAAAGTGGAGTCAGATTTCAAAAGAATACTAGTTTTACTTTTTTGTTTTTACATTTTGCTTTCGTAATTCTTCTTGCTCAATGAGAGCATCCTTAAGTTCTTGATGTTGTCGGTGAAGTTCAAATTTTGTCTCTCTGATCTGGCTTGCAATCCAATCAATCTTCTTCTGTATACGCTTATCCTTATCATCAAAATTCATTAATTTTTGTAGAACATTGTAGAATATAATTTTGAGCAAATCATTTAATTGCATAAGAAATTCACGCGTACTTGTGCCGGGGTAGCTCAGCCTGGCCTAGAGTGCCAGCCTCTCCATAGAAGGGCAATACTCATAATCTGGAGGTCGTGGGTTCGAAACCCACCCCCGGCATTAACAGTTGTGTTTAATGCTTAACGTTATGGATTATTTGTTTTCTAACGATTTGTGCAATGTTGTATACAGTGGTCTTATTCAGTTCTGACGAGTTGCTTAAGACTCTAACAGAAAGACCTGAATTGTTTGGAAGAATACTTGCGCCTCCAATGATCTCATCGTTATCTTTGAATAATTGGTTAATTGTCTCATAAAGTTCCTCAATACATTCTTGTTTTGTAACTACATACATCATTGAATGGGCAGTCTTGTTTCCGAATATTCCTAAACTGTTCATTGTTTGTTTTTTTGGTTCTAAAATACAATTATCATGAAATTTTATTTCCTGCTTATCATCATAGCATAATGTTTTCAGGCAACAAACATCATAATCAAATAATTCTCCCATGGCTACTCTTCCAGGAACGATTGTTTCCGAATAAACCAACGTTGCAGAATCATCAATTTTGAATGTAGCCTTCTGGTAGTATCGTGAATTTTTGTATGGAATCAATTGTTCTGGAAGAAATTCAAGATAACAATTCTTCCCAACATTTAGGTTAATCATTTGTGTGGCGTAATTTGAGTTCATTTTGTACATTCTTGTTGCCCCCTGAGTGGTGATGTGTGATATTGCCCCATTCTTTAACTCGATATCTGTTCTGTATCGGTCACCCTGCAAAACACCACCAGATGGTGACAAAACAAATACGTGGGCCATGGAAGGTATTGTCTCATCATAGTACAGAGCCTTTTGAACATAAAGAGGAACACGGGACAGTTGTTCAGTAATGATAGTTTTATTTCGCTGTGAATCAGATTCCAATGTTAATTTCAAAAATCCAATTTTCCCTGTCTTACCAACATCCATCTGAGGAATTTTTCCATCAAATGATGCAAACTGTGATGGTACGTCTTCTGGAAAACAAAATTTCAAATCAGTCATTTTATCTGTGACACCAAATTTTTTGGAGGTTGATCGAATAATACATCATGAATGATATGCTGCGCGACATCTTCAATTCCTTGGTCTGTTTTACAGTTTACAAGCACATACGGTTTGTTTATTCTAACAATTTTTGCATCTCTCTCCATCACATCCAAATCAGCATCTACCATTGGAGCAAGATCTATTTTGTTAATAACCAAAAGATCTGAAGTTTCAATTCCTAATCCTCTCTTTCGTGGGTACTTATCACCCCCAGACACATCAACAATGTAAATAAAATAGTCAGCCAATGCAGGACTAAATGTGGTTGTAATATTATCGCCACCACTCTCAATAATTATCAAGTCCAAGTCAGGATGTTCAGATTCAATTTGTTCTATTACTGACAGATTGATTGAAGGATCCTCTCTAATAGCTGTATGTGGACAGCCGCCTGTTGCAATACCTATAACCATGTTTTCTGGTAGCAGACCTTGTTCAGTTGCAAGATTTTGTCGCATACGATCCGCATCCTCTTTTGATATTACATCATTTGAGATTATACAGACGCGATAATTCCTTCTGGCTAAAACAGGCACCACACGCTCGATTAACATACTCTTACCGCTACCTACAGGGCCACCAATGCCAACTCGAAGTATTCTAGGATTCATGTGATAAACATCTTGGAAAATTTTTGTTCATGTGTCATTTGTATGATATCGTATTCCGGTGAAAACTGCCACATATCATGTAGCGTTTGGTTCTTGTACAGTTCTACGGTTTGTGTGATTGTAGGTTTTAGGTTGTGCAGAATTTTCTGGCTCTGTATGTGATCTATCATGCCCAAACGAAGTGCTGCTCCTACAATGCTTACACAAGTTCCATAAATCATCATGTATGCTGCACTATTCCTTTTTACGCCAAGCACATAACTGCATACACCGCTAACTACCGGATGTGTTGATTGGCTTCGATTTTCTGTTACCGCGTCAAAGAACTTCTTTAGAGTTTGATTGTCTGAAAATGCCATAACACATTTTATCATTTGAGAACCAGTCCTGCATAACGCATCACGTGATTCCTTTACAAATCTCATTGAATACAATGCATTATCACATTTGATGATTCCATTAACATCATCATCCTTTGCAAAATCATATGCGTTTAGTAATGCAACACAATCTGCAGGACCGACTTGTTGCGTTATTATTGTGTGTATAAATTCTTGAATCCCATCTGCAGTTGTGATTCTTTTTTCGTCAAAGACAGTTTCTAGTCCATTTGACATTGTATAAAGCCCGCTTGGGAAAAAAGAGTCGGACAACTGCATTACGCTTAATTCAGAAAAATCAGTGTTCATGTACGTTCATTCCCTGGTTTGCAACAAAAATCTGCTCTTGTATTGTAAGTGTGATATGATCAATTATTTCGTGAAATAATTTTGTGAAGAGCTCAACTTCAGAATCATCTTGTATTGGAAACATTACAGAACCATCATTAGAAATTGAGATTGGTCTATGTCGATTACCAATAATATGTCCTAACTGAACATATACCGATGACGATTCGTTGTCACCTTTTGCTTTAACATGAAGTACTTTTTCAGGTAACTGGTTAACTAGAATCAGTCCTGTGCCATTTGATAGTACGTCGCCTGTATGCAGTGTGGTTCCTGCCTCAAGTGACAAACCAATTTCCATTCCATCTTCAGTGTTTTTTCTCTGATGTGATTTTTCCATTTCAGTTCTACTGAGAAATAATTGCATTAATTCTCCTTGTTTTTCTGCATGTTCAATTTTTTCTTTTAGCTGCAAGTCTTTGTAGATATTTCCAAAAACTGAATTGATTAATAGCATAATTATATCATGATGCCAAGCAAGTTAAATTTTTACTTAATTCTAATTTTTAAATACCACATTACAATAACTCGTTTGTGTTTCTTACACCAAGAGAGTTAGATAAATTACATATTTTCATGGCTGCCGAGCTTGCAAGAAAAAGAAAGCAAAGAGGTCTAAAACTTAATCACCCAGAATCTGTTGCACTAATTGCTGATCATATTTTGGAAGGAGCTAGAGATGGAAAATCGGTTTCTGAATTAATGAGCTCTGGAAAGAATGTCTTAAAAAAAGATGATGTTTTACCAGGTGTTTTAGATATTATTCATACAATTCAAGTTGAAGCCACATTTAATGACGGTACAAAACTCGTGACAGTTCACGACCCAATAGTGTGATAATATGTTATCAAGATGGCGTTCCGAAACACCACATGTTGGTGAGTACATACCAGCAGATGGAAATATCATGGCAAACCAAGACAAAAAAACAATCAAGCTCAAAGTTGCAAACACAGGAGACAGACCAATTCAGGTTGGTTCTCACACACATTTTTCTGAGGCAAATAGAGCACTAGAATTTGATAGGGAAAAGGCATTAGGTTATCATCTAAACATTTCATCTGGTACGTCAATCAGGTTTGAGCCAGGAGAAACAAAACATGTTGAGGTTGTAGAGTATGGTGGAACAAAAACAATCTTTGGTTTTAGCGGATTAGTCAGTGGTGATTTAAAATCTAAAAAGTCAGATGCGATAAAAAACATTAACGAAAAAGGTTTCAAGAATGTTTTAGAAAACACAGAAGAAAAGTCTGGTACACTTGAGATTCCACGCAGTAGATATGTTGAATTGTTTGGACCTACAACTGGCGACAAAGTTAGATTAGCAGACACCGACTTGATAATGGAGATTGAAAAGGACCTAATCAAATATGGAGACGAGCTCGTATTTGGTGGAGGGAAAAGCGCAAGGGATGGACTAGGTCAGGCGAGTGGTGTCTTACGAAAAGATTCTGCTGACTTGGTAATCACTAATGCAATGATAATAGACCCTACTCTTGGCATCATAAAGGCTGACATTGGAATTCGAGATGGAAAAATTCTTGGTGTTGGAAATGCTGGAAATCCAAACGTTATGGATGATATTGACATTGTGGTTTCGTCAAATACTGAAATAATCTCAGGTGAGCATACAATTTGCACGCCTGGCACAATTGACAGCCACATACACTTTATCTCACCACAGCAGGCAATTGATGCAATCTGTAATGGAACAACTACAATGATTGGCGGTGGTACAGGTCCTGCTGATGGGACTAACGCAACCACGTGTACGCCTGGAGAATTTAACATACACAGAATGATTGAGGCGGTTGAAGAGTTTCCACTAAATTTTGGATTCCTGTGTAAGGGAAATGACTCCAAGGAGGAAGCGCTGTTAGAGCAGGTAAAAGCTGGTGCATGTGGTCTTAAACTTCATGAAGATTGGGGTACAACTCCAGCGACAATTAATTCTGCCCTAAATGTTGCAGACAAGACAGATACACAGGTTGCAATTCATACAGACACATTAAACGAATGTGGATATGTTGATGATACTATAAATGCCATAAACGGCAGGACAATTCACACATATCATACAGAAGGTGCAGGTGGTGGTCATGCTCCAGATATAATGAAAATTGCAGGTGAGCCAAACATTTTACCATCGTCTACCAATCCTACAAGACCATTTACAACCAATACGCTAGAAGAGCACTTGGACATGATGATGGTTTGCCATCACTTGAATCCATCTGTTCCAGAAGACATTTCATTTGCAGAATCTAGAATTCGTGCTGAAACGATTGCTGCTGAGGATGTGTTACATGACATTGGCGCAATCAGCATGATGTCATCAGATAGCCAAGCAATGGGAAGAATTGGAGAAGTAACAACAAGAAACTGGCAGACTGCAGATAAGATGAAAAAGATGAAAGGCAGTCTTCCTGAAGATAATGCAGAAAATGATAATTATAGAATTAAACGATATATCTCAAAGATCACAATCAACCCTGCAATCACACACGGCATCTCTGAATATGTTGGCTCGCTTGAACCTGGAAAGATTGCAGACATTGTAATATGGACACCACAATTTTTTGGAATCAAACCGAAACTGATTATCAAGGGTGGATTCATCGCATACTCGCTGATGGGCGACCCAAATGCATCAATTCCTACAACTGAACCAATCTACTATAGACCAATGTTTGGAGCACTTGGAAAAGCAAAAAAGACAACATCTGTTACGTTTACATCACAACTTGCACTAGACAACGGCTTGGAAGAAAAACTCAAAATTGAAAAAAAATTGGTGCCGGTAAGGAACTGCCGCAACATTGGAAAAAAGGACATGGTGTACAACGACGCGACGCCAAAAATTGAAATCGACCCAGAAACCTATGAGGTCAAAGTGGACGGGAAGATTGCTACTGTGGATCCTGCAAAAGAAGTATCTCTTGCAAGATTGTACAGTTTGTACTAGACGTTTCCTAAAAGCAGTCTTCTGTTGTTTATAGTACGTCGAACCAACAAAAATCCTGCTGCAGTAGTAAATGCACCAAATAATATGTTCACCAAGTTGGGTCCAGCTTCTCCGCCACCCGTCAATGTGAATATCATGCCTAGAACCATTAACACACCACCAAGACATCCAATTATCAACATTGGTATTGGAAATTTGTTTGTCATTTCCTTTCTGCTTTTCTCAGGCAGTATTCCGCTAATTGCAACCTTGTGGCATACACCACAAAAGTGCTTTTGGTGCTGTCCTTGCCATGCAGTCTGAAGAAAATAGAATTCCGTTTGACACAAATCACATGGACGTTTTGGTAAGGTGATCTTTCCATGGTCGTCCCAATCCTTTCCAACCAACGACATACAATTCTTGCAAAATTTACCTGGGACTCGGTATAGCTTCTGGAATTTGTACTTTTTGAAACCTAGGACAATGCCACAGCCGCTACATGATGTCATAATAAGATCACGAATTAGTTCTTAAAAAGAATTTACTCTGATGCTGGTGATGATGCTGCCGATTCGCCCCTGAATACTTTAGCGAATCCTTGTCTTGCTTCCCATATTGGCATACAGATGATTGTGAATGCTGCAACTGATACCCAAACGATTGCGATGCCTACCCACATGGAATAGAATCCTAAGTCGAATACATATCCAGAGAAGTACAAAGGTAATGGCCAAAGTACTACACAGATTATAGTCAAAATACCGCCTCCCTTTAGGCTGAACTTGTATGCCTTCTTTAATGTCTCTTCGTCCTGTTGTCTCTGTGCTATTTCTGCTTTGAGTGACTCAGACATGTCAGCCTCAACAATATTCATGTGCGTATTCATCTCCTTCCAATCATAGACCTTCCTCTGGCTCAAACTAACTACTACACAGATTAAACCAGATGATAAGATTGCTACAACGTTACCATAAAGCATTGGGAACGCACCACCAAGTGATGCAATGTCAACAACGCCATTAGCCTCTGATGCTGCGACTCCTGTCCATGTTGCTAATGATAGCATTACACCGATAAGTGCACCAGAAACTGCTCCAGCCTTTGTTGTTCTGCTCCAAGTAATTGTTAATGCAATTGGAATTACAGCAGAGCCGATTAAGATGCCCATTGCTAAGTATACAAATCCTAAGCTTAAGCCCATGCCTAGTAATATTCCAGCTAGAGCACCCATTCCCAGACCGAAAATAACTATAACCGTCCGACTTACCTTGAGTAGCTGTTTGCCAGTGGCATTTGGATTCTTGTATGTTCTGTATACATCATAAGTAATCAAAGAAGATACAGCGATTAATTCAGCAGATCCTGCCGAAGTTACTGCCATGAATAACATTACCAAAACCATGATTGCGCCTATTGGACCCATCATTACTGATGCTGCAGCAGGAACCGTAAGTCCGAGCTGCACCTGCTCTGGCGTAAGCGCCACGTTCAGCGCGACCGCAGTAAGTCCCATCGTAGTTGCTAGTGTAAATGGAATTGAGAACCAGCACATTCCACCAAGTAGGAAACCTCTTACAGTTGAACTTGGCTGTGCAGCGATTGCTCGTTGCCAATATGCCTGGTCAACAAATACAGTTCCAAAGTTACCGACAATATTGATTACTCCAAAGATCAAACCACCCGCAGATGCCATTGTAAGGTAAGCGCCCATTGCGTTACCTGGTTCACCAGGTACGAAGGTTGGCTCAAGAACTGGTTTTAACACTGCTGCTTCTGCCAGTTTGTTGTACATTCCTTCAATTCCGCCCGTAACTGGACTGATGAAGAATACCATTGCAACGAATGTAAGAATTACAGCGTAGATAATTACAGTATGCATATAGTCTGCGACAAATGTTGCCTTTAGACCGCCTACCAAAGTATAGATCATGACACCTACTGGAATCAAAAATGCTGCAATTGTAATGTCCATTCCTGTTAGACCGTTTACAACTGCTGCTCCTCCAAGTAGAAGCATTCCAGTTACAATCATGTTACATGTTAATGCAAAACCTAAGAAAATTTTGTGAGTACCGTTACCAAATCTTGCTCTGATAATTTCTAAGAAAGTGTGTGCGTCTGGTGCTTTTCGTTTTAGTTCGATTGCTAATATTCCGAACAAAAGAACCTGAATTGTTGCGCCGGAAGCATACCAGAAAGGTCCGCTAATACCATACAGATACGCTACTGTCGAAGATTGTAACAGCGTCGCAGCCCAAGTCCAAGCAGATACGATTGCTGCTGCAGTTAGACCTGTCTTGATAATTCTGCCAGCAGTGTTAAACCACTCGGAGTTTTGTGTATGACCTAAATATTTTTCCTCTAGTTTAATCTCTGCAGAAATAACACCTGCGAATATCATTCCTAAACCTACAACAATAAACCAACCAATTGATTCATCTAAAACTTCACCTAGTCTAAATTCTCCAGCACCGGCTGAAACGTCGCCTGCTGCTTCAGCAAATGGAGCGGCAAAAATTACACCAGTTCCAACTACAAAGACAAGCATCATTGCTAGCCAGTTAACTTTCAACGAAATTGCTGAAGAGTTGAGGTAAATAAAGTCATCGGGAATAATCAGAAGTCTGATGTTTTAAAAAAATCTTATATACAACAGGGATCTTGTCTCGATGAAATTAGTGTGGCGATCGAACTAATTTTAACCTGAAATACACAATTTTAAAATAATTTATGGTTTTAGGCACCAAGTCAATACTCAAGTTTTAAAATAACGTGATTTTACGTCTCTTGTGGAATTAGAAGTTAATGACATGAAAGTACTTGGTGCCATCAAGCGTGGTGCAAGTGGACTTAGAAACATCAAGAATGTTGTACATTTGAAAAATGAAGAGCTTGAAAAAATTCTGGATGTATTGGATCAGAGTAATATGATAACAATTAGGTATGGTTCAGGCCTTCTGGGACAGAAGAAGGTAATGTTAGGTGTCACTGAAAATGGCATAAAACAAATGGATGAATACGCTGATGGTCTAAGTAAAAGATGGAGGGAGATGGTTGACCTTGCAATTGCTGGCGAAAGATCAACCCTTGATCAAATGATACGGGATGAACCACTTTTAGTTAATATGATGGTATTTTATGGTGTGACGGATACGGCGACACTTAGCCGATTGAATCTCAGATTTCTTCTAGAAGGAAAACACTTGTGCTACAAATGCAAAAAAGAGCTTGGTAAATTTTCGCAAAAATTCTCAGTTTCCGATGTTAGGAAATTTAACTTCAAGCTGCCACGTGGTATGACAACGAGGGATGATTTGTGTAATGATTGTTTTGATAAATTGGATACTTCTCGACAGCGTGGCTAATACGTTTCATCTGTCTCGTTAGATCTCGACGCACGTTTTTTGCTTATAATTTTTAATGCAACTCGTGCTACTACCATGCCAAATACTGCTACTATGCAAATTGTCCATAGCATATTCAAGTCCTCCATGTCCATTTCATGCTCATCAAGAGGTTTTTGATCAAATTGGTTTCCAGGAGTAAATGGGTCCTTGTCAATCTCTGATTGAGCGAAAGCCGCACTTGGTAAAATGGTTATGACAAAAAATATGGCTATAAGATGGAATTTTATCAAGTATTAATTTGGCAAGTTGGATTAATTTAAGGGTTTGATGACTAGTCGAAAAATCCTGTGAGACCCAAATACAAACCGACGAGGCTAAACAATACTGCTACAATCCCTATAATCTGCTTATCATTCAACATATCAGGCATAGTAATTAGTTCTGTAATTGGTTAATATTCGTTCTTTATAGCTTGCATCACCTTTTATGGAGCCGTAATTGAAGGAACATGATTTCTAATGTCAGAGTTAGATGAATTTGCTGAGGCATTGATGGGACAACTTTCGGTTGAAATTGATGAGGAAAAGGTAATAGCAGAACTTGCAGCAAAGATCAAAGAGGATAGAAACTTTACCGTAGAATTTGATGGCGTTGAAAGTGTTTCACAGGGATTGTTTCCAGAATTAGTTCAAAAGGTAAATGAATACATGGGATTAGAGGTTTCCGGAAAACTATCTATCGAATACCTAAAACTAGATGAATTTAAGCGTCTGAAAGGAAAAAAGGTGTTCACAGAAAATGGGCGTATATTTGTGGATAAATTATTTGAGGCTGTTGCAAAAAATGATCTGAAAAAAATTTCAGGATTAATCAAAGAAGATACTGCAAAATTCTTGGTTTATTCTACTTATGTGAAATCATACATCTCAAAGATATCAACAACATATGGAGATTATCTGGACTCCAGAATCTATCTTAACAGATTCATCCTAGATGATTATCCAAGGATAATTCTATACAAGCAGGGTTCCCCATACGAATCTAAAGCGGAATCGGTAAAATCTGGTTATTTTGGTGCTATGAAGATGACAATTTTGGAGGAGATTGTTCATTCTGTACAAAGCAATCTTCACAGATTAAACGTTGAGGCTGTCATGCAGGTTAATACGATAAATGAGGAATTGGCAAAAATCATCTTAGAATTAGATAGTAAAACGGTAACAGAACTTACTGAATACCTACAATTGCAACTTGTACCTGATGAGTTCCAAATTGCCAAGAAAGCAAATCTATTTTTCATGCTGAACCCTGACAATTTTATCACTAATGTTATGGGACCAGATGTCATGACATACACGCATGTTGAAATTGATCCTAAGATTTCAGAACTTGTTCCCTCATTAGAGGAAATCTACAAAAAATGGCTAAAACCTATCCAGGCTCAACATGCAATATTTACTACCATGGAGGGAATGGCAGAATTTGTTGTGCAGCAAATACTAAGAGATGATTCAGATTTCCAAAATTATCTTAGCACATTCGTAGGTACCAACTATTCTGACTATAGCGTAAAAAAGAGCATTGGTAAAGAATTCACTCAACAGGTATTTGATGTGCATGGTAAAGATGCATTTGTTAAACTAATTGCAAATCCTCCTAACACAAAAGAGTTGAAAGACCCACGACTATATCTAAATAGAATCAAATAACATGGGATTTATTGTCAGCAGAAAAATTTGATCCATTTGTTTCCGAATGGATATCTTTTTCGAAAAATCCGAATTATAATTTGATTGAAAAATGTCTAAAGATGGCACAAATTCTGGAATATCCTGAATTGGATATATCAAAATACATTGAAAAAATAAATGACATAAGTAATTCCCTGAAGGCAAAAATAGGCAAAGTTAAGAATTCAACATATCTCATTTCCATGCTCAATGAGCATCTTTTTGATGAGCTTGGTTTTTACGGCGCTGAAGAGGATTATTACGATCCAGGAAACAGTTTTCTTAACATAGTGCTTGATAAAAAAACTGGCATACCAATTACTCTCTCTATAATATACTCAGAAGTTGCCAAGAATATTGGACTTGATCTTCAGATTGTTGGATTCCCTGGACATGTAATTGTAAAATACAAGGATGAGGTGATCTTGGATCCGTTTTATCGTGGAAGATTACTTACAATTGAAGACTTGGAAGGAATTTTGAATAGAAATTTTGGAGAGGATGTTGAATTTGTTCCAGAATATCTAAACAGTGCTACAGCAGAACAACTTTTGACTAGGTTACTAAGAAATCTGAAAAATGCGTACACCCAATCGTATGCATATGATAATGCTATGAAATGCACAGATATGATTTTAGGAATGCAGCCAGAATCTCCTGAGGAGATTAGAGATAAGGGTATTTTGGAAGAGCGTCTTTTACGTTATGATAAGGCACTGCCTTTACTCAATAAATATTTGGAACTAGAGCCAGAAGCTGATGACGCCGATTTTATTCTGGAATTAATTAAGAGTGTTAGAGAAAAATCTAATCAATAATGGAAGATATTTCATTACCTTTCCTTGCCATTTTGACCTCATGTCGTGCAATTTCATTTCGCAATGCACGTTTTAGAAAATCAACTTCACTTCTCAGCGCAGCTACTTCATCTTCCAGTTTAGCAATTCTATCATAAACGGTTTCAGATTCTGTAGATGACATTATGGTATAAAAAAATGAAAAGACCTTAAAAAGTTATGGGTGGATTTCTTCTCGTAATTACAAATCAAATATCTGGTTGCAGGCAGGACACTTTGCACGTTCT
>ENA-ORXI01002213-ORXI01002213.1-sediment-metagenome-genome-assembly--contig:-NODE-2213-length-14180-cov-4.641069_pt1 | contig 14180 bp, 10 predicted proteins | sample MGYA00237861_ERZ511468 | MGnify/ENA primary metagenome ERZ511468 (study PRJEB26299, sample SAMN06266213) | sediment metagenome | isolation source: Hudson Canyon methane seep mesocosm | place... | reverse complement strand
AAAACACCCAAACTCTCTTATGCTATGAATGACTTTGAAAAAAATACACTTGAAATCGAATCATGTTCTATTGTAAGTTCTCATATTGCTGATTTGATGCCAACATTAATTAAGACACTTGAAAAAAAAGAAATTTTCTCAAAAAAACTTTTCTCATGTGAATTTCTAAACTCCACTACAGGAGATATGCTAGTAACTTTGATCTATCACAAAAAGCTGGATGAACTGTGGATACAAGAAGCTCTAAAACTGGAAGAGCAACTAAATATCACTATCATTGGGCGTTCAAGAAAACAAAAAGAAATTCTAAGTAAAGATTTTATAGAAGAAAAACTCTCCATTAATAATAGAGATTATATCTTTCAATACAAAGAAGGTGGTTTTACTCAGCCCAATACCAAAGTTAATATTCAAATGATTGAATGGGTGCTTGATAATATCAAAGGAAAGGGAAACCTCTGCGAGTTATATTGTGGAGGAGGAAATTTTACGATTCCACTTTCAAAGGAATTTGATAGAGTCTTAGCTACTGAAATTTCAAAAACATCTATAAGATCTGCAAAATTAAATTGTGATTTAAATGGGGTAAATAACATTGAGTTTATTCGCATGAGCAGTGAAGAGTTTGTGGAAGCATTAAATGAGGTACGGGAGTTTAGACGACTGAAAGATGTAGATTTACAAAGTTACAACTTTAAATCAACTGAAAATTCAACAACAATTTTTGTTGATCCTCCAAGAGCGGGATTGGATGATACTACTCGAGCTCTTGTAAAAGATTTCGATCAAGTCATTTATATTTCATGTAATCCAGAAACTCTTCACAGAGATTTAGAAGAATTAACAAAAACACATGAAATCAAACACTTTGCTCTTTTTGATCAATTTGCGTATACCAATCACATCGAATGTGGTACTGTACTGTATAAAAGAGCTTAACTCTTATACAAGACGTTGAAATATTGTACTTTTCTGAAATTTAGTTTATATATAAGCTTTTTTTCAGAATTGTTGTGGAATACTTCGTTTAATACTTGGTTAGTTGAAAACTCTAAACTTAATTTAAGATTTGTTTAGTTATTCTTTTCTCATATACAAAGTACATGAGGATACAGCCATGAAAATCAATACAAATGTAGCAGCACTTACTGCTCAAGAAGCAAATGCAAATACGAACCTTGCATTACAAAGCTCTCTAGAAAAACTAAGTTCAGGTCTTAGAATAAATAAAGCAAGTGATGACGCATCTGGATTATCTATTGCTGATAAGCTAAGAACACAAGCAAGTTCAATTGGACAATCAATTTCCAATGCAAACTCAGGTATCTCTTTAGTTCAAATTGCAGATAAAGCAATGGCTGAAGAATCTAATATATTAGATATTATCAAACAGAAACTAATTCAAGCGGCAACTGCAACGACAAGTAGTGCTGGTAAAGAAGCAATTTCCAAAGATATAGATAAATTACTCGATCAAATCAATAATATTGCATCACAAACTAATTATAATGGTATTTCATTATTACAAGAAAGTTCAACAGGTACAGGTGCAACAACTGGATTAACTTTCCAAGTTGGGGAAACTGCAACTGATGAGATCACTTCAAATGGTACAGTACAAGCAAATGTTACGGGTATGAGTCTAGGAAGTTTAAAATCAGCTGTTGCCGCAACTTCTGCAATGACTGGTTCTCTTGCGCAAGCCTTTTTAACAAAAATTGATGGTGCAATTGATTCTTTAAATAGTTGGAGATCTGATTATGGTTCTACTCAAAATCAATTAGAATCTGCAACCAGAAATATGATGACGCAACAAACAAACATTAAAGCTGCAGAATCTGTTATTCGTGATGTTGATTACGCTCAAGAGAGTGCTAACTTCAACAAACAAAATATTATTTCGCAAGCTGGTACGTATGCATTGAGCCAAGCAAATCAAGTTTCTCAAAACGTTCTTAGATTATTACAATAGTTTAGTTCAAAATTGGGTTCCCAAAAAAACGTTCTTAGATTACCTTTTCCGTAATCTAAGTTCATTCAAAATCTATTTACGCCTAAATCTTTTCAACTTGGCAACTATTGACTCAAAGGGTTCTTGCCAAGAGTCTTTTTTTACTTGCTTAAAGTATCTTATAGAGCTATATAAATCTGACTTTAAAGTATCTCCCCATCTCCAATCTACAGAATAAGGCAACAATAAAAATGTTTTTGCTCCCAATGCAGCGGATAAATGACAAACTGCTGTATCAACTGTTACAATCAAATCCAACGATTTAATCGCAACTGCGGTATCGTAGAAATCACTAAAAGACTTGCCTAAATCAGTTATGTTCTGATTCTCAATCCTAACATCTTTTTGTAAGGAATAAAATTTAATTTTTTTATTATCCAATTGAGATAAATTTCTAAAAAAATCCTCAATCTTAAAAGAACGCTCTTTATCTTTGATATTTTTATATTCACCCTGCCAACACAATCCTACATTTATGTACTCTAAACTGATATCATTTTCACTTTTCAATTTTTTTACATCACTTTTATTCACATTCAAATATTTCTTTAGTGGGTTAAAAGACTTGAGTTTTAATAAATAGGGAATACTTAACATAGGGAAAACATAATCATATTCACTTTTTAGATAACTTTTATTCTCCATAAAAGTGATATTCTTAAAATTGTATTTCATTAATGATAACAATGGCGCTTGAATTAATAGTTCTATTTTTACTGACAAGTTTTCTAAATATCTAATATATCGAATAAAATTAATTGTATCTCCAAAACCTTGCTCCCAGTAAATAAATATTCTCTTATTTTTTATCTTTTTTATCTTTTTAGGATATTTATTAGGTAGTATTTTACAATATTCTTTGAAATCTAAGCGACACTCGTATAATTTCAAGCCTTCATCTAAATCTCTATTAAGTAAATATATATGGGATAAATCAAATTTGGCCTGAACTTTAGTTTCATCTGAAATTATTAAGTATCTGTAATATTTAATTGCATTATCGTAATCTTTTTTTTCTAAATAAAGTTTTGCAATATTATATAAAGATTGGTAGTCATTGGGATAGTTTTGGTAGATTTTTTTAAAAATACTTATCGCTAAATCAATTTGATTCGATTTTGACAGAAGTAAGGCATAATTAAAAATATCACTTTTATTTTTAAAATTCATAAATTATTATAACACCTTTTATCGTAAAAATATATTTATTTGATTTAATCGAAATTATATAAATAAGCTAATATTAAGAAATGGTGTGTCATAATACATTATGTGATTTATTTATATCCTTGTATAGGTATCAATGGATACCGAAGAATTAAAATTCTATGCTCACTTAAAACTGAGAAGGCGATTGGGCTGTGATTATCTTATAATCACAATGTGTCATAATTATTAAAAGGATAAATTATGAGAATTAATACAAATGTTGCATCTTTAAATGCACAAGAATCTGCTACAAAAACAAATGTGAACTTATCTTCTTCTTTAGAAAAATTAAGTTCTGGTCTTAGAATCAACAAAGCTTCAGATGATGCTTCTGGTTTATCAATTGCTGATAAACTAAGAACACAAGCAAGTTCAATTGGTCAGGGTATCTCAAATGCTAACTCTGCTGTTTCTTTAACTCAAATTGCAGATAAAGCAATGGCTGAAGAATCTAATATCTTAGATATCGTTAAAACTAAATTACTTCAAGCTGCAACTGCTACTACAAGTAGTGCAGGTAGAGAAGCAATTTCAAAAGATGTTGATAAACTTCTTGCTCAAGTGAATAATATCGCGGCGCAAACAAACTATAATGGTATTTCATTATTACAAACATCTGCGGGTGGTACAGCTGCAACTGATGCAGGTGGATTAACATTCCAAGTTGGTGAAACTTCTGCTGATACAATTACTTCTTCTGGTGCTGTTCAAGCAAATGTTACAGGACTAAGTTTAGGAAGTTTAAAATCTGCGGTTGCTGCAACTTCTGCAATGACAGGTTCTCTTGCTCAAGCTTTATTAACTAAAGTAGATGGTGCTATTGATACTTTAAATGGTTGGAGATCAGATTTTGGTTCTACTCAAAATCAATTAGAGTCTGCAACTAGAAACATGATGACGCAACAAACAAACATTAAAGCTGCTGAGTCTGTAATTAGAGATGTTGATTACGCTAGTGAGAGTGCTAACTTCAACAAACAAAATATTATTTCTCAAGCTGGTACTTATGCTATGAGTCAAGCTAATTCTGTTCAACAAAACGTTCTTAGATTATTACAATAATCTTTTTAGTTTTCTTGAAACATATATTAAAAGCTCTGATTTTTTAAATCAGAGCTTTTTTATTGTCTTTTTATATTCTTTTATTTTACTTTCAACTTCTTTGCACCAAAGTGATTTTATATTAAGTAACATCAACTCACTACAGTTAAAAGAATCATCATTCAAAACAAAGTTTATGTAGTTGTCAATTATCTTTATATGAGTTAAAAGAAAAGTCGTGGTCAGAAGGGAGTATGACTTATGCTCTGTTATTTTTGAAGTGTATTTTCTTCTGAAATCATAAAATTCATCTTTATTAAGCACTCGCACCTTTTTTATATCTTTGATGTATAACATCAATTCATTTAAAAATTTTACTTCCTTGGCAAGCTCTATTTTTTCTTCAATAAAGTCTTTTTGAGATTTCTTTAAAAAAAACTCCCGAAGCTGGGCTTCTGTATTACTTTTTTTAATCGCTTGCAAATTTATTTTCGAGGTACGTAAAGGAGTAGTTCTAGGAATATATGCACCCTCCGATAAATTAAATATCTCAAAGCTATAAGTAGATTGATGTGTACTAATTATTGAATCATAAGAACCTAGAATTTTGATAAACAATTGATCGGAGTATAATGTTTTATTTTTAAAATTTGATTCCATTTTTATATAATTTTTAGTTAAATCAATATCATCACTTATTTTTTTAATATTTTTTCGTAAATGATGTAACTGATGTTTCTCTTTTGAATTCTTAAAATGTGTCTTATCGTAGGCAACTCCGTCATTAACATCTATTGCTAAATCTGTTCCTAGTAAATATATTTTTTTAAATCCCATAGATAACATAATATGAAGTGTGTTATCACCCACAGTTATCGAGGCAGATTCTTTAATTCCATTAATCAATAATTTAAAATTGGACTCACCCACAAATATGTTTTCTTTTTTAAACAACTTAAATACATCTTTATGACTGTCTGTTCCCAATAAGGCAAGAGCATTTTCGTAGGTGCTTTTACACTCAGGAGGAAGTTGTTTCAGTATAAGAGTAGAGGAATCTACTGAAGTTATAATATCAGGCTTTATACCAAACTCGTGAAGAATCTTAATGCTTGCTCCAAAAGCTATTGTTATAAATTTATTGTTATTTTTTTGTACCCATTTAATATTATTCCTTAATGATGGTCCAGGGCTCAAAATAAGTACAGGTCGTTCTATAATTTCAGAAGAAAGTTTATTCACAATCAAAACAGGGTATTTTTTAATTCTATTTATTGACTCTTTTGCATAAAATAGCTGCCGGTAATGATTAAAGTCAAACGGATTTGAACTACTTAGTGCCAAAGTAAAATTACTAAATAATTGCTTATCATGATAAGAAGTTGAATAGTATTTATAAAGGTAACTTTCAGTAGAACCAAATAAGATATATTTCTGCATTTTAGTCAACATTTGAGTATCCGTTGAACCTATAGAAAAAAATAACTTCGCATTTTGAACTAAGATTTTGTACTCAGTCACAAATAAAGATAGCCTAAACAATTCTATATCAGGTTCAACTACCAAACATGACTCCAGCTTAAGTTTCTGTTGAAGAGGGCTTAAATGAGACCCCAACAATGTACCAAAAAAAACGAAACCTGGTACATAAGTCATTTTGGAATGGGAGTTCTTTTTTGGATTTCCAAACTCAATCTTAAATTCGTTAATATCACTAACTATTTGTGCATATGCATTGCTTTGAATATCATTATTAAATAGTCTTAGGTTTTCAACATGATCTAAGTCATAATGTTTATTTGAAATATTTGCAATTGTAGATTTAAATGAATAGTCAATCTCATTTAATACTTTATTATTGTATTCAATTAAAGATTCCTCATATAAATATATACCCTTTTGTTTATCAAAAACATTAAAACTATTATTTATAAATTCCAATTCATATCGAACTTCATATTCATTATTGTCAATTTTATCTGTTAAAGAATATATATCATTGTATAACCCATTATCATATATCTTTAGAAAGTCCATGTTATCTTCGTACATATTACGTAAAGCATCTTCTAAAATAGCTAGCTGTTCTTGACTATATTTCATCAATCAATCCTTATTAATCAAAGACATTATACCTAAATATAAATTTCATAATATTATACAATTACAAGAAATTTATTATTAACTCTATATTTGATATAATTGACCTCTTTAACTAAAAAAGGTTACTATGAGTGAATACTACGATACTTATTTCATAAATTCTAAAAGAGCTTTAAAGATGGCAAGAGAGAATAATAATGTCATATTAAATAATGGTTTTGGGATTCAGCTTTGTTATTACAGCGGGGAAAAACTGGAAAGTACACCTAAAAACATGCTTCATTTATCCATAGATAATATCAAAGAGTTTTTTTCTAAAGAAAGCTATAGAAGACCTTTGTATATTGATTTTATTAAAAGCGATTTTGAAGACAATGAAGAACTACAAATAGAATTTACAAAAAGCTTCTTAAATATTTTCAAGCAGCTAGACAAGGAAGACAGTCAAACAAATAGAATTTTATTTGATAGGGTCAAAAATAGCAAAATGCTTAACCTAAATCCAAAAAAAATAAACTTTACAATAATTGTATCAAAAGCTTTAAAATCTAACTTTTACTATGCAAAACAATTGAAAAAATCATTAATAAGTCAAGGTCACACTACCACTATTTTAACGGAGAAAGGCTCAAAGAATTATTTAATTAACTATTTAAAGACAAAAGTTATTTTGAAAAAACTTTTAAAGATTAAACCAAATGTTATAATATTTATTAATGATTATAAACCAACAATGATTCCTTCAAATGTTTACCAGGTAAGTATCATCAAAGGTTATATCTCAGCGTTAGAAACAATCGAGAAAAGAAATGTGAGAGAAAAAGATGTTATTTTATCCCAAAACCAACATATAAATGCCTTATTCAACCAAAAGGATATATCTTCAAAGTATATTCAGCCTGTCACTTCTTCAACTTCAAAACCCTATGATGTGGGCTCAAAAAGTACATTACTGACTATTTGTAGTAATTTTATTGACCTTGACAATTTCATAGTATTTGAGGAAATGTTTCCAATTCTTTTTAAACAAACCAATACTAAAATTTTAACCATCAAAAAATTAAATCAAAGTATAAAAAACACGGCCTACAAAAATAAAGATGATTATGAATTGATGTCACTTTTACAAAAGTCTATTGTCATTCAAAGCGCCATTAGCTGGCTTAGTCCTCAAAAATACAAAATAAAAATTCTGGGTCGTAATTGGGAAAAGTATCAAGAGGCATCTTCAAACATTAAAATAAAAGAAACCTTTAATATGAAAAAAAACTATGCAAAATCAAAATATGTTTTGCACGTTTCTACAAATATTATTGACGAAAATCTATTAGAAATATTAGATTCAAATTCAATCCCTATAGTCTATGACTTAAGAGATGAAGATAAGAACTATAATAAAAAATTTGATGACCATTGTTTATTCTTCAGAAATAGAAAAGAACTTAACAATATTCTAAAAAAAGGGCTTAAGCCAAATAAACAAAATAATAATAACCTACTTCAAACTTATTCTTATGATAAACTAGCAAAACAAATTACACGTTTAATCATCAATAATTAATTCTTCCTCTTATATTTTTACAATCATGTTTGCCTAAAACCTCTAAAACTTGCATCTTTTTTAAGATATAAATTTTCAAGGGTTTTTTTGGTATCTAATCGTACTCTTTTTTGATAATTATCAAGAAGGATTTCATTCGCTTCCATTAAAGCCAAATAAAACTCTTCATCACTTAGTTGTGTAAAGTTACATGTCATCAAATCAGAATTAGTATGTTTGTTTTCATAAAAATCTTCGATATCTTTTATCATTCCTTTTTTAATCGCCAAATCATATAAGGGAGATCCTGGATATGGAGTGACGGGTCTGATTGTTCGCATTTGACCTCCATCATCATGCTTCAGTAAGAAATCAACACCTTTCATTAAAGTCTCTCGGGATTCGTCAATGTTTCCAAAAATAATATTATAGCCAGGACTTATTCCAGAAGATAATGTTGCAGTGATTCCATTTTCTATCTGTTTTGTAGTCAAAACCTTATCCATATTTTTTAATATTTGATCATCATAAGCTTCAATCCCATAATTAATAAATACGCAACCTGCTTCTTTCATAAGCTTCAGAACTTTTGGCTTTGCGTAGTTTAGTCGACCACTACAATCCCATTTAATATTTACCTTTGCTTTTATCATATCTTCACAAAGACTCATTGTTCTTCCAATTGAGGACATTAACAATTCGTCAGAAAAAGCTATATAAGTGATTCCATAGTTTTTTTGTAAATATTTAATCTCTTCTATGATGGCTTCATTACTTCTACCTCTAAACCCTTTATCCATTCTGTAGCAGAAATTACATGTAAAAGTACAACCTCTACCACTTAATACTGGCATAATAAAATCTGACTTTGTGCAGTTTGGCATTCTCAATAATCGATAATGTTCTATATTAAACAAATGATATGCTGGCATTGGAATAGAATCAACATCTTCAATTAAAGGTCGACTTTGATTTACAAAAGTTTTCCCATTTTTAGAATATGCAATACCCAAGACATCTTTTAAGTCTTTTTTTTCTTGCAAATGATTCAATAAGTCAATAATAGTATTTTCACCCTCTCCCATTATGATGGCATCTGCATTAGTTTTTTTCAAAAAGTAGTGAGGTCCAGGACTTGGTCCAAAGCCACCAAGAATATAAAATGGCCTTTGGTTAGAAGAGTTTACTGCTTCTGATATCAGTAAAGCTTTCTTATATTCATAATACCCACCAATAAAACTCAACCCAACCACATCAAAATATTCATCATTCAAATACTGTGTCAAATGCGATTCAGGGTAATGATGAATGTCTTGTTCATAAATCTCAACTTCATGTCCAAATTTCAACAAAGTTGCAGCAACATACGCCATACCTTGGGGGAACCATTGAATAAAGGAGTCATTATCATATGTTATCAGTAGAATTCTCATCTTAACTCCTATATTTTTACTCAAGCAATATCTTACTATACATTTCTAACTTAAAACTTAAATATCAACTAAAAGTAAATTAAAAATAAGTTATTCTATATGTATATTTATATATAATAATATCACTTTATTCATAAAAGGTATTACTTTGAATTTTAAAGACTTCACCCTAGACTATTTTAATAAACTCCATTCTTTACTTAACAATCTTAATTTAGACGAACTTGAAAAAGCCTATTGTCGGATAAGAGAAATGGACCATTCTAATTCAAGAATTTTCATTATTGGAAATGGTGGTAGTGCAGCAACAGCTTCTCATATGGCAAATGACTTAGGTACAGGTTTAAAAAGAAGAGATATTTTGACACTTGATGTGGTGAGTTTATGCGATAACAGTTCAATCTCAACAGCCCTAGCTAATGATATCGAGTTTGAAAATATCTTTTATATGCAACTAAAAGATATTATCAAACCAGAAGATACTCTTATTGCAATATCTTGTAGTGGAAATTCGCCAAACATCATCAAAGCAGTTGACTATTCCAAAAAACTGGGCTCCACAATCATCGGACTTTCTGGATTTTCAGGAGGAAAACTGAAGCAACTATCTGACATTAGTATTCATTTTGAAACTGATAATAGCGAGTATGGTCTAGTGGAAGATGCCCATATGATTATTAACCATGTTTTATTTTCATATTTTTGTAAAGAATCACAATGTCAAACAAATCCGTAGATACATACTTCTTTGATGCAAATACAGCATTAGAAACAGCTACCCAACAAAATAGAATTCAGTGTACTCCCAGAGTTGATGGCTTGCAGGTTTGCTATTACGACGGGAAAAAACTGAAAAATGCTCCTAAAAACTGTATCCATGTCCCTTTAAAAAAGGTCTATAAGTATTTTCTAAAAACTAAAAACCGCTTTCCAACAGCTATAAATTACGATAATACCCGATACTCAGATGATAAAATGAAAATCTTAATAGAAGAATATACCACTTCTATAAAATCTTATTTAGTTGATAATTTAGAGTTAATCAAAAAGTATCAAAAAAAAATCAAAAAAAATCAACCAGATTTCTCTGAAAAACGTTTACGTGTATTTATTGCGGCTTGTCGTCAATCTGTTGTAATGAAGGAGATTTACGCAAACATGGTAAAGAGTTTTCGAGAGCTAGGCTGTGAAGTTTTATTTTTCACTCAAAAAAATGACATGCAAGCATGTTCTGTTCTTCCTGCGATGAAAGCTCTGTACAAGTTTAATCCTCATATTACATTTAATATAAATCATATATACAATGAATACTTACATAAAGATGTTTTTAATTTCATATGGTTTCAAGATAAAATGCCAATATTAACAAATAAAGAGCCTTTAAATCTGAGACAAAGAGACTTTATATTTACACTTATATATGGATTAAAACAAGATTTGATACAAAAAGGTTATGAGAATATACACTGTAAAATACAGAGTTTTTGTATAGATACTGATATTTATAAATGTCGAAAGAAAATTAAAAGAAAAGAAAAAATTGTTTTTATTGGTAGCAGCTATAAAGCTGCTTTTGATGCTGTTCCAATTTCAAAGACATTGAAATTACAAATACTATATGAATTACTAGAAATTTATATAAGAAAGGGGCCTTTATCTATTCAAAGAAAAGAAGACTTTTTTATAAAGTATCAGCTAGATGAACGTATTCATTTAGGTCATATTACAAATTATATTGAAAGAGATATGATGATTAAAGAAATCATTAAATTAAATCTTGATTTAGACTTTGAGTTATATGGCTATGGATGGGATGAAGATGAAAAGCTTAAGTTTTATAATAAAGGTGTTTTGAAGTATGGAAAAGATATTTCTAAAGTGTATAACAGTGCAAAGTATTCACTAATTGTAGGTGGGTATGTAATGCAACAAAGGACATTAGAATCTTCTTCCTCAGGTTCAATACCAGTTGTTTTAGATGTGAGACATAATGATGCTGATTATAATAAAAACTTTGATCAAAGTATGATATTTTTTCGCACTCCACGTGAGTTAACTAAACTATTAAAGAATACTAAAAAATACAATTTTGATTCTCTAGTTAATTCCCACAGTTATGCAGCATTTGCAGAGAAAACCTTAACTATTGTTGAAAGAAATCTTTAATCATTATATAAATATATTCTATTAAGTAATTTTGACCTACAATAAATACTAATTCCATAAAGGAGTATTAATGCAAAATAATTCAAGTCCCTATTGTAAATTACCATGGACTAACCTTTATATGAGATATGGAGGAAAGGTTCAACCCTGTTGTCAAAACTCCACTTCATTAGGGAATATCAATGATAAAGATTTTATCTTTGATAATGTCTGGAATGGGGAAAAGATACAAAACATTCGACAACTAATTATTGACAATAAATACGAAGAAGCTGGATGCAATAAAAATTGTAATATTTTATACAATATAAGAAAGACTGGGGAAATGGAACTATTCAGCCCTGGTATAGTAGAAGCTGCTACTAAGAATAAAATATTTAGTGATAACATAAGTTTATTAAAAAATGAATTGTCAATGAAAAACATAAAAATAGATAGTTTCCCTATTATGTGGGATATACAACCAACAGAAGCTTGTAATATGCGTTGTATTATGTGTCATCAAGATCATACTAATCCAAAAAAACTAAATTCAGATTCAATAGAGAGAATATTGAAAATCAACCATCAAGTTATCTATTCTTTATGTGTACAAGGAGGAGAAGTCTTTATTGATCAAAAGTATAAAGACTTACTTTTAAACTTAAAAGAATCTTTTTCCGAATATCAAACAATTCAAGTCATTACCAATGCTTCTCTACTTTCATATTCAGATTTGGACAAGATGACTCAAGGTGACAATCCAATTAAATTTATTATTTCAGCAGATGGTGTTGACGAACAAATATTTAAGAGTATTCGTCAGTCGTCTCACTTTAATAAAGTTATGAATAACATTAAATATCTAAGTAAAATCCAAATGAAAAAAAACCTTTCAAATATTATTCAATGGAATTTTGTTGTAATGAAAAGTAATTTTTTCCAAATCAAAGAGGCTCTAAAACTCAGTTCCCAACTCAACATTGAAATAAACTTCCAAGGAATCATGGGAGAATATGAGAATGAAAATATTTTCAACTATAATCTTATTGATAAAGAAGAAGCCCTAACTTATATAAACGATACCATAAGTTTATCGGAAAAATTAAATACAAAAGCCTCAAACTTACATGTAATTAAACAAAAACTAGAAGACTTAGAATAAAGGAATTAACTATGAATAAGCTAAAAATTATAGGCCTAGGTAGATGTATTATTGGGCACTTACATAACTCAATTAATGATTTGTTTAGTGATGAAATTGAATTTAAACATCATTACTTACTAAATTATAATTCTTGTTTGAAATCAACAGTTCGAGAGGAAGAGGTAGAGAAGATTCAATCTCTACACTGCAAGCCTACGATGACAGACCAGTTATTCTCGTTAAAAGATATCATTGATTATGATATATGTGCTATTGAAATATTTCCACCTGCTGAGCTTTACACAAATGGTTCAATAGTTGCTTGTTTTGAAGATTTCACAAATGATTTAAAAAAAGCAGGTTTTTCTAAAACAGTATATGATGATAAAGAGTATAATGAAAATTACGTAAAAACTATAGAACATTTAGTGGAAAAAATAAAGGAAAGAAATAAAAAAATAAAGATCATCTTAGTTAATGGCGAAATTGCAAGTCAGGGCGAACACAACGTTGGTTCCTTACGATTATTAAACTTATTGGAAAATGTGAAAACATCTAGTTTCTTAAAAAGTGACTTTATTAAATTACTTGACATGAATGAATTAGTTGAGTCATTGGAAAAGAAGAAATATGCAACATTTGAAACGGCATTCCCTCATATTTATATTCGTTATACAAATAAGTTTAAGGTAATAGAAGTTTCCCGAGATACAAAACATGCAATACCTCAAGTTAGACAATTTTTTCTAAAATATTTCTGCACACTTATAGAAGACTTTGACGTTAAAATGCCTATAATAGAAGTCGAAAAAGCTCCTCTGGTATATTTTAATAAAAAGTTACATATAAGGGGAAAAAATTATTTAACGACATACAATGCATCTCCAAATATTTTAAATGAGTTAAAAAACAGTAAGGTTTTTTCTTTATTCACTTCCTATTCGCTCATAACTAAAAATAAAGATTCCTACATACATATAGTTGATTTTATCGAAAACCTATCTTTAACTAATTTGAAACCTGAAGACTTAAAGTTATATTTTTATCACATGAGAAGTGTTTGTGCTTTTGAAACAGCAACAAGTAGTGGTATTTCCAATTTATTAATTATTATGGCAAATCAAATTACTCTATTCTCAAAGATAGAACTTGAGAACTGCTCTAATTTTGCATTACTTTGGATTAAAAATATTTATTTAGTTTATAGTAACCTTGAAGATAGTAATTTAGATAAAGTAATTCAAAATATGAAATCCTTCAGTATAAACCTAAGTAAAAATAAATTTTTAATGAATTTTGATGAGATACAATTTATTTCGAAATATACCATTGACATCATAAATAAAAATCTTCACTAATATTCTACTTTAAAAGAAAAGTGATTTCAACTTTTCTTTTAAAACTATTAATACTAATTCCATTTCAAAATATCATCTACAGGTATTCCATTACTTAAAAGTTCCTCATAAACTGCATCTGATTCAACCCATGGTAATATCAAAAATTTCTTACTCTTAAGTTTTATGATATTTTCTGTAGAGAAGCGTTGTA
>ENA-ORXI01002212-ORXI01002212.1-sediment-metagenome-genome-assembly--contig:-NODE-2212-length-14180-cov-17.669432_pt1 | contig 14180 bp, 10 predicted proteins | sample MGYA00237861_ERZ511468 | MGnify/ENA primary metagenome ERZ511468 (study PRJEB26299, sample SAMN06266213) | sediment metagenome | isolation source: Hudson Canyon methane seep mesocosm | place... | reverse complement strand
AGGTAATCAATATCCAGTGGACTGACTTTACGCACGGAGACGCTGCCATCCGGTTTTGAATCCCATGAAAGCGTATCGCCCGCTTTTAAATGGAGGTTTTCCCGAATTTGGATAGGAATCGTCATTTGTCCTTTGCTGCTTAATTTAGCCAGTTGCATGTCAATCCGCCTTTTTAGTAAAGATTCCTTACTATAATGGAATAAGGAATTGCATTCAAATCAAGAGCGATTACTTTCGGAGTTTTTATAACTCATAATCATCATAAGTTTGCAGCACTTGCTCTTCCGTAATGCCGAGGTAACGTAAGGTCGCGGCTTCACTGCTATGATTAAGTACCTTGGCAATCACGGCAACGGGTACGCCATCATCAAACATCGCTTTGCCTCTGCTTTTACGCATGGAATGGGTGTTGATGCTGAGTCCCACCATTTTCCCCACTTGTTTAAACACGCGACTGACACTGATCCGACTAATCGGCTGGTTGGTTGCTCGGTTACTGCGCACCTGGAATAAGTATCGATCTTCTGGAAATTCGTTTTGGCGTTTTTTGATCACGCTTAACGCACTGTCATTTAACCTCAGGTGCTTTGCTTTACCGGTTTTTTGTTCGGTGAGTTGGATTTCACGCTTGTCATAGTCAATTTGAGCATATTCCAGCGCGAGTAAATCACTGATGCGTAAACTGAGGTTACAGCCAATTTTCCAGATGTCGGCATACAACGGGGGAAACTTCTTCGACAAGTTAGAGTGAATGACAGCAATTTCATTTTTGTTGGCGGCGGAAACAACGTTCATAGGCGGGGGGGATTTTAAGTAACAGTATGGTTATTTGTAGTAATACTGTTACTTAGGATAACACAGGCAGGGGAGGGGTGTTGATAAATAAGGGGAACTTAAGTAACACAATATCATTGTGTTACTTAAGGGAGGCATAAAATAACACCACTGATAACAAGATATTGTCTTGAAAGCACATTTAAAGAGGAGGTAGATGATTAATAGGTGTAATGGGCTATCAACTGTGAAGACGATCGTTAATTTTAGTACCGTTGGACTTCAAACTCTTCTAAAAAGATGACATTGTCTCTAATTTTTCTAAAATTTTCGACAGAACCCTAAAGAAGAGCTACAGTTTAAAAAGGCGCAGGGAATAAAACTGGGGCGTCCGAAAGGTGTAGGAAAAAGTAAGTTGGATGTTTTTAAACCAGAAATTGAAAGTTTGTTGGCAAATGATTCTACACAGAAGTTTGTTGCTCTCCGTTATAAAACGACAGAAGCAAATTTACACAATTGGCTTAAAAAAAATAAATTGATGACCCCACGAGAGCGATTTAAATCCTAAATTCCTATGGAACTTTAGTGTCGTTTGTTTAAACTCACCCAAAGTTGTCATGGATAAAAGTGGTGCAAACTATGCGGGTTTAGCTAATATTAACCTGTTGCTTATTTTAGCTGAGTTCGCAACCTTAATCGATATCTATCAGGTAAAATACTTGAATAATATCATTGAACAAGATCATCGTTTTATCAAGAAAATAACAAAGCCAATGATGGTATTTAAGGCGTTTCACTCTGCTCAAGTAACCATTTCAGGAATTGAAACGGCGCATATGATTCGAAAGGGACAATTATCTGAGGAAAATATTCCCGCTTATAAGCAGTTTATGGCTTTAGCAGCATAGCTTTGTCTGTAGAATAGGCAGAATCATACTTTTGAAATATTTGCGACAGAACCCTTTTAAAACATACACTAAGGCAATTAAAATGAATATGATTTTATCCGGACAAGTGACGCATACTGGGCTAGTCCGCGAGCATAACGAAGATGCTTACTCGGTTATTCCAGCGACTAGTTTGTGGGTAATTGCCGATGGTATGGGCGGACATGAAGGTGGAGAAATTGCCAGTTCGATTGCGATTGAAAATATCACCGCCCAAATTCAACATGGCTCAACATTAGTTGAAGCTTTCGAATATGCTCATTGGGCAGTGATAACTGCTTCGAAATCGGGTGTAGGTAAACCTGGCATGGGATCAACAGCTGTAGCATTGAAGTTAAGGGATTCTCACTATGAGATTGCATGGGTTGGTGACAGCCGTGCTTATTTGTGGAATGGTCATCGCCTATCACAATTAAGTAGAGACCACTCGTATGTACAGCAGTTACTTGATAAGGGGCTAATTAATCAAGAAGAGGCCAAGACACACATCGATCGTAATATTATCACTCAATCATTAGGCTCGGCTTGCAAAAAAAAAGTAGATGTAGACATTGTAACTGGGCAGTTGTTTAAGGGGGAAATGATTTTACTGTGCTCTGACGGCTTAACTTCCGAAGTCTCAGATATTGAGATCGCCGGTATTTTAGCCGAAGAATATGAGGTTCAGGATTCTGTAAATGCCCTACTCTCAAAAGCACTTAATAATGGAGGTAATGATAATATAACTATATTATTAATCCCTGCTCCGGTGATCAGCGCTACGAAACCCTGTCTATCAAAAACACAGCCTATAGATGCGTCTGCATTAAATAAACATATGAGCATTTGTTCCCCAAAACGTTGGTTTACCTTAGGGGCTTTAGTTGCCATTCTAATGGGTGTGATAGCCATTATCAGTACTTGGTTTTTCCCTACCCTGTTTGTAACTTCAGCTCAGAAATTAGATGCAAATATCAGTGGAGTTAAGCCCGCTCAAGAAAATGTAATTAATACCAGAAAAAATAAAGTGAAACCAAGAGCAGGAAAACTGGGTTCTCAATCAGCGGTTGATCAAGCCGAAAGTGGTCAGACTATGCGCATAATTTCATCACTGACTTTAAAGGATAGAAGAGGATCAATGAACAATGATTGAAATTCCAGGGTACACAATTCAAAGGGAATTAGGTTTTGGCGGAATGGCAACCGTTTATCTTGCAATGCAAGACTCATTACAAAGAGCGGTTGCATTAAAAGTCATGGCGCCGGTTTTGGCTGCGGATCGAACCTTCAGTGAGCGTTTTCAGCGGGAAGCGAGAACAATTGCTCAGTTATCACATCAGCATATTGTGGCAGTATATGACATTGGGGTGATAGAACACCATCATTATATCGCTATGGAATATATAAATAATGGCGATTTAAAGAGTCGGATTGTTCAACAAATGGCTATCGAGACTCCCGAAGTAAAACGTATTTTATTAGATATAGCTCAAGCACTTAGCTATGCTCATGAGAGAGGGTTTGTTCATCGGGATGTAAAGCCAGAAAATATCTTGTTTCGAATGGATGGGACTTCCGTTTTGACTGACTTTGGTATAGCAAAGGCTACTGGTGGTGGCATCCGCATGACCGGCGCTGGCATGAGTATTGGCACACCGCACTATATGAGTCCCGAACAAGCGCGCGGTAAAGAAGTTGATGGTCGAGCGGATTTCTATAGTTTAGGAGTCATGTTATACGAAATGCTAACAGGGACAGTTCCCTTTGATGCAGAAGACTCCTTGGCTATCGGCATAAAACATATTAGTGAGCCTGTACCGAAACTACCCGAATCGAAAAAACACTTTCAGCTAATTATAGACCGGCTTATGGCGAAAAACCCGAGTGATCGCGTACAAAATGCCGCTGAATTAACAGATCTACTAGATAACCTGAAATCAGGTCAAGATAACAGAAATAATACACGCTCAGTCACTCCAAAAACGGTGAACCGAGCAGAAAAAACACAAAATATGAGTGAATGGCGCCTGGCTTTAAGTGGAGGAATGGTTGCTGTTTTGTTAGCCGTTGGTTTGCTGTATTTTAAAGGACTTCAAAAACCAGAAATAACTGAAGGTAGAGGAACATCAAAATCATTACCTCAGCAAGCTAAATTTCCAAAAATCAGACGAATAGAAATTCAAAAGAAAGAATTAATTTCGACCAAGAAAAAAGCCCCCCTAGTTACTAATAATACCTCATCAAATGATGAAAAAGGAATGCAAAATATTTTGCCGTCGGTAGCAGTTGACTCAAAAAATATTAAACTCACTAATCCACAATATGATAATGCCTCGCAAAAATATAGAAGAGATTTTGAACTAGAACTGAGCAAGAAAAAAGAGGTGCCAATTGTTGACAATACCTCTTCAAATGATGAAAAAGAAATACAAAATCTTTTACAGTCGGCAGAAGTTAACTTAGAAAGTTTTCAACTAACTAGCCCAGCACATGATAACGCCTTACAAAAATATAGAAGAGTCCTTAAGCTAGAGCCGAATAACTATGAGGGGAAAAAAGGGATGAAAAATATTGTTAACCGCTACTTGGATTTAGCGGATAAAAATATAAAAAAGCAGTTAATCCATAAAGCCAAATTTTATATTAATATGGCAGAAAGTATAGGACCTAAAATGGAAAGGGTCTCTCAAACTCAAGCTAAATGGGAGGCAATGTATTCTAGCAGAGGGAATAACTTTAAAAAACCACTTAAAGTTGAGCATAAATCAAATGTTGGCCAACAGAAAAAAAACGTCGTCTCTAACATGAAAAAAAGTAAATTTTCTATGGAGATAGGTAATTTTTATTTCCATTATAGAAATCACGATTATGTAAAAGCCTATGCGCAGATAGGAAAAATAGTAAGCCAGTACAGCGCTTGTGTTTTTCCAGGTAATATAGATATGGTAAAGAAGGATCTAATTAAAAAGCTTGGGAGAGGGGGCACAGTGAATGATAAAGGATTGCCTAAATTACAAGTAATAAAATCCTGTCTTTCTATAAAAAGTTAATTCCATATAGAATTATTTATTCAGTTATTAAAAGGGATCGAAATGAAAAGTAATTTAAATTTTCTCATTGTGTGTATAGTTTTAATTTCGGGTTGCGTGAGTTCAAGCAGAAATGTTACTCAACTTAACGAAGCAACAGCCGTTTATTCATGTATTGATCCTGAAATAATATTAGCTGGTAGAGAGATTTCTGTAAAATTCTATGAACTTAAACGAGGCGAACTTATGAATATAGAACAGAAATGTGAAAGTCGTGTCTTAGCCGTTTATGGGAATGATATAGATGAGCTTGGGAAAATCGGTGGGACACTGCTGTATATTCTCCAAGGGGGGGTCTCGTTCGGGGTTGTCCCTGTCTTCGATATTGTAGGTAGCACTATAGGCCATGCATTTGGTAAACATGGAACTCATTGTAAAAACGTCAAAAAAAATAAAATAGATGATATTCGAGAGAAGCAAACTCCACCAGGGACTTTTAAGGGATTTATGAAAATAGTAAAAGTTAATCAGCCAGATTGGGTCCGGGATTTTACTTATCATGATGAGCCTCTTTCTGATTTTGAAGTTCCCGTTGATATCTCTATGGAAGGTTATCTTGTGCAGTTGAATGGTTGGTACAAAACAAAAAACACAGAGTGTTCCGTTGATAGACAATTAATAGTAAGCCCTTAGTTTTTTTATGAAATTTAATTCCGTAGTGATAATAAGCCTATGAATAATACCAGAACTCTTGACCACCTTGGTGAATATTGATGAGGAAAATACTTTGTTTGTTTCTCATTCTTAATTTTGTAACTGCATGCTCAACAACCTCTAAAAAAAATATTATACAACTTGACGAAACATCTACTTCTTACGCCTGCCAAAATCCGAAATTTACAATGGGGTATGAAGGCATAAAAGGACAAATGTATGAATATATGATTGGGCAAGAGCATGAGATTGAACGATCATGTATATCTACCTACGCACCCTTTGGGTACTTCCGTGAATTAAAGAGGGGGGGGCGGGGTGGAACCATAGCCTATATCTGGGTTTCAATCTGTACAGTAGGGGTACTTCCACTAGTTGATATGATTGCTGGATGGGACAACTCTACTGAATGCCAAGATAAAGAAATACGTAAAGGAAAGAGAATTCAAGAAAGGTTAGCCGCTAAGGGGAACTTTAGTGGTCAAATCTATGTTGTAAAACTTGATCAACCTGATTGGGTACGAGAGAAAAAAATTGATGATAATTTTAACGATATAATTGTACCCATTGATGATTCATTTTCCGAATATGCTATTGAAATAAAGGGGCGTTACAGGTCAGAAAATACTGAATGTAGCATAAAGACTCAAACAATTATTAAACCATGATTTTAGGGGGCCTAAGATGGCATTAACTTTACATTATAAAAACAAAAAAAAGAACAATGTAAGATTGGATCAACCTCGACTTTCTTTGGGTAGAGATGATAAAAACCAAATTGTAATTGATGAAGAAGGTATTACCGGTTTTCATGCAGAAATTAACAATGAAAACGGGCGTTATTTTTTAGTCGATCTGGGAAGTACCAATGGCAGTTACATCAATAATAAAAAGATTACTGGAAAACAGGAGATCAAAGCTTGGGACGTGATTAAGCTTGATACCGTGGAAATCGAAGTGATTGATACCAATAACCGAAAACCGACTACGGTTAATCAAGCGATTAGTGATGCCGATTTATCTACTGTACCTCATAAAGGTCCGGCCGGTACACAAGTGCGACAGGCTGTGAGTGACTGGATGATGGAGGGTGAATCTGGTCCACTCTCTGGCAAGAAGGTTCCTATAACCAAAAACATGAGTGTTGGTCGTGAATCGACTTGTGATTTGGTTTTATCTTCCAATGAAGTTTCGTCTCGGCATGCAGAATTAAATTTGCTTAATGGCCAATTGAGTTTGACAGACCTGGATTCGACAAACGGTACCTTTGTCAATGACCAACGAATTACCGAATGTGTACTGAATGCAAATGACGTGGTCAAGTTCGATACTCAGGCCTTTAAAGTTATAAAAACGGATTCCACATTAAATAAAACGACCGTTCGTTCAGCTGCTGGCCTTGCTGAAACCAAATCTATGCCTTCTTTGGAAGGTGTTGGAGTGAAAAATGTTCAGGCTATTCCCTTGTTAAAAAGCGCTCAAGGTAAGAGTTATTTCTTGCAAGGTGATAGAAATATTGGTCGAGAGGGTGATAACCATATAGTGTTGGATGATCCTAGTATTTCTGCTAGCCATGCCCGTTTATACAAGGCACAAACAGGTTGGTTTATTGAGGACTTGGATAGTACGAACGGTACTTTTGTTAATGACCAGAAAGTTACTCAGCATGTTTTGAAAGCTGATGACCGAGTACGCTTCGGTAAAGTTGAGTTTTCTTTTCAAATTCCGAGTGGAGGCAACAAAAGCGGGACACAGGTGATAGAAGCCGTTGGTGATGATGATATTACCCGCACATCTGTAACATCAGCCCGAACCTCTAAATTTCCACCTTGGGCCTATGGATTATTTGGTTTTCTGGTTGTCGGAGTTTTCTTGGCATTGTTTCTTTTTAAAGATAATTTAGATTTTGGTTCACCCAAGCAAATTCATGCTGAATTACAGGCTGTAAGTGTTTGGTCTCGACGACTACCGACGACAGTGACGGGAGTAAGTCGAAGCAACCCAACAACACCGGTAATTGCCGATATTAACGGCGATAAGATCCTTGATGTTGTAATGGGTGATGGGCAGGGTTTTGTCCTTGCTCTGGATGGAAAAACCGGAAAGAAAATATTTGATGTTCATGTTAAAGATAAGATATTGGCACCCTTAGTAGCATCAGACCTAGAAGATAATGGGACCCTAGACATTGTTGTAGCGACCAATAGTGGTATTGTTAAAGCTATCAACGGTGAAGGTAAGGAGCTGTGGTCCACTTCAAGAGATTTAAATTTGGGGGCAGTATGGAACCGTCCGGTATTACAAGATATTAACAATGATAATACGCCAGATGTGATCGTACCAACTAAAAATAAAGGCTTAGTCGGGTTGGATGGTGCGCGTGGTTGGAAATTATGGGATACCGAAGAACTTGGGCAAGGACCGGTGGTTACTACACCTGCAGTCGGCGATATTAATCAAGATGGAGTGGTTGATTTTATTTATACAACAAATACTCAGCAGCTTATCGCAGTTTCCAGTCAAAATAATCGCGTATGGCGTTTATGGGAAAGCAAATTACCTGCCAACGTTCTTTTTGCCTCTCCAGTACTGTTAAATATCGGTAAAAGAAACTTAATAGTCGCATTAACGGAGGTAGGACCTGTTGCTTTTTTTGCTGACAACGGGCGCCAAGCCTGGAGTGTTGACCTACCGAAGCGATTCTTCGCCAGCCCAATTGGCGTAGATGCTAACGGAGATAAAATCCAGGATGTCGTAACAGTCGCTGAGAATGGTGATGTATATGTATTTGATTCATTAACTGGAGATGAAATTTGGAGTGTTTCTCTTGGTGTTGATGTTCAAGCTTCTCCAGCTGCGATAGATATTGATGAGGATGGATTGGCTGATTTGGTTGTTTTGGATAAGGCTGGACGTATGCTCGTTCTTAATATGGCTAGAGGAAGACCAGTTTTAACGATTCAAGCAACAAAATCCATTATTACTCAGGGCGACAAAAGAGATGGTTTTTTTGCCTCGCCATTAATTGCAGATTTGACAGGGGATGGCATGATTGAGGTTGTTACAGCTAGTCAGGAAGGTGAAATAACTGCTTATGGATTAAACCGAACAATTCGCAAGGGTCAGTCTGTATGGCCGGTCTTCCTAGGTAATGACAGCCATACACAGGAGTGAAGCAAGTGAGCTTGACAAATCAACGAAGAAGTTTGCTAAACCAAGGAGGAGCGTGGTTGATTAGCTTGCTAATTGCTGGTTGCTCAACTCAGCCACCAATCGAAAATTCCGATATTGCTTTTTCGATCACTCCTTCCAGTGGAGTGGTCGAAATAAAAAAGACTGGCTATAGTGAAGATAAGCCGGAATTGGGTTTAAATGCGATTGAGTCGCAAATTGGCACAGCACCTTTAGCTAAAAACTTTGCTGAAGTCAAATTATCTACGCTCCCCCTTGATGCGATTATTAGCATTAATTCAACTTCCTTCTCTGGTTCTTCATTTTCGGATCAGTTAGACGCTGGTACCTATGAATTAACTATAAATCATCCAAAATACTTCCCTCAAAAAGAAATACTCACCATACAAGCAGGAAAGCCTCTAACTAAAGTTTTTTCATTAAGTAAAATTCCAACACACAGCAATGTCGTTTTTTCTACCTTACCCGAGGGTGGTGTCATCAATTTTCAGGGTAACGATATTAGCTCAAAAAGCATACAGACTGTTCCATTTGGTCGATATGTTGCTAAGGCTGTTAAAGAAATTGATAACGAAACTCATTTAGAGGGGAGTAAAACCTTTGATCTTAATAAGCCTGAAGAAATAGCTGTCATCATTAAACTCAATCAGAGGACAAAGCTATTTGAAGGGAGGTGGTTATTAGAAAGTACTGCCTCAAAGCTAGAGCAGGAAAGTTATCTTCGTCAGAGAGTTGGAAACCCGGTGCATATAACGATAGTCCTTTCGGATAACTCGATTCCATCACTCCCAACTAAACAAGAGTTAATCGAGTCATTAATGGTTATTCTTCGGGTTGGAGATCGGATCACATTTAAGATTAAAGAAAACAATTGGGTGATTTGGAAACGCCATCAAAAACCAACTCCTGATTTTATAAAAAGTATAAATGCATTTAGTATGCAGACACTCCATGAAACATCATGGCAAGCTGATACAGTAAGGCGTAAAAATACTATTAAATTAAAGCAAATAAATTTAGCGGAAATAGCCTATGAAGTGCATAGAAACCGCGCGCTACAACCATTATTAGACTTATATTCCGGCCAAATTCAAGGTCAGTCAGAAACTATCATAAGGAATAGTTTAGATGGTGCTATCACTGTATTGGCTTATGGTGATATTGATATAGTGGGTAATGAAATCGAGCGAAAAATTTATCATTTTAATAGCGGAGTATTGGTTATTATCGCAAAAGGAGGAGGCGAGTTCACAATTCGCTGGAAAAATAAACCAAAAAAATTACTGGTCATGAGCGATCTACCAGGCGAATTGTCATCGAAAGTGAACATTATTCATCTGTTAAAGAAAAATGAGAAAAAACTACTGAAGCTAAGTGAAGTGGCTAAGGTAATTGCTTTAAAACGATTAACTAAAGGCCCTGATTATAAAAAATGGGATTCCGAAACAATGGAGACGGAAGGCCCATTAGCTGATCAGATTGACTTTAATACTGATGAAATAGGCCCAAATAAATCTCCTGGGACTTACCAGCGAATTTGGATAGCAAAATATATGACTCAAGGTCGAAAGTCTCAACGGCAATTATCAATAAATTATAATGTAGATGATAATTATATGGAGTTTGGATCAGATAATTATTTTCGTAATATTAAAAACAGAGAATAAGGTTATTTAGTAAAAATGTGTGGTACTAGCTATGACAATATTATTTTGATTGAAAAATATTTTTTAGAAACCCTCTCGTACTTTTAGATAAGGCTGTAAAACTAATTTATGGGAATATCTCTGAGAATTTTAAAGTCACTAATTCAGGTTTATGTAATGAAAATATTAAAGGTAACTTTCCCCCTAGTTATTATTAGCTTTTTTTTCTCATCGACCGTTTTCTCGGCCGATACGATATTTACTGAACAAAGGTCGTTCAGGGGTTTTGAGATTGGATTACAATTAGATGGCGGTGTGCAACTGATGAGCGACCAGGTCAGAGCACCTGTATTGCCAGTAATTGATTTCTTCAATGACAGACCAACAGTAATCAAACCATTGCAAGGATTTGCCTTACTGGAACAGGGACAAGTTATTCCATGGAACGATGCCAAGCCACTGGTTGCCCAATCCTTATTGGCAGACAGATCTTTGATAGCCGGCTATCCCAATCAACAAGTGAGTTATTTGGATTTACCTGGGGGGCATATTTTTGCAGTACCTGGAGTTTTTAAAAAACATATTGAACAACCATTATTCAAAAACTTGTACCTGTTTGATTCAAAAATGAGGGCTAAACTATATGAAGGTGTTTTTTTAGCGGTTTTAGGGAACGAGCGGCTTAAGGAACAATTAAAAGGTGCTGATAAATTTAGTAACCGCATAAATATTGCTTCCGGCACCTTTGAATCCATTGATGGTCTTAGTTCAATAAGTCAAGAAACTGTTGTAGCAACCCGCTCAATGCAGGGCATCAAGTTAGCTAAAAAATTTGGGCAAAATGGTATTAGCCAAATTCCTTGGAAAGTTAGTGAGCGGGTAAATCAGTCGTTAGCTAAAAGTGAGCTGGGTAAAAAAATGGAATTTTTGAATTTAATTTCCTTGGTGTTAAAGTCATATAGTGCAGGCATGGATGCTTCTGCACAGAGTTATCTTCTGGCGTTGGCCATTGAAGATACTCGTACACAGGCTATGATTGAAGACTTGTTAAAACTGTTAAAAGCCGATGCTAAAGCTGATCCTGAAATGATTGCAGGGCTTGAGGCGGCACGTCAGCAGATGCTAAAGTTTTCAGAAGACAGAATTCATCGGATTGCTCATGCAATGTTAAGTGCAGCAAAAACTGGCGTGACCGGAGTCGCCCTAATTGCGGTCGCTACGAAATCTACACCATTAGGCTTTGTTTTAGGTGAAGTCTGGGAACTTAAGGGCGAGGTAGAGGATTTGCAGGTTGGATTGCTAGCCGGTCTGGTAAATGTCGATAGGTTTCTTTTAAGTCGTATTGATGCGCTGATCGCCAATGGCAATATGGGACGTTTCTCGGTTAATCAGGTCAATACGCCCGATTTGGTTAGATTTCAGCACTTATTGGGGTTTACGACTGTCGATACGATATACAGCGCATTATGGGAAGGGCGATGGGCAGTATCTTTATCAAGCATTCAAAAAGGAATGATTTTTAAAGTAAAGGACTGGTTCAACCCTGGCTTACAAAAAGATATTCTTAGTCTTCAAGAACAGCATTTCAATTTGGTAAAAAAAGATTATTTACTCGATATTCACAAAACGGAACTATTAGAACAACTGCAATCACTTTATCTATCACCGATAAAAAACCCGGATCCTGTCAAAATAACTAGTCGCATCTTTGCCATTGTTGACAGTTCAGGCAGCATGACGAAAACCGACCCGAAGAATCTGCGCATTGAGGCATTAAAAATGATGTTAGACAGTTTGGGTGAAAACGTCGAGTTGACGATTCTCGACTTCGATGACAAAGTGACTGTTGTCTTACCTGCTCAAAAGCTGGGGCCGGTCGGCAGCCCTGTTCGTGAATCGGCTAAAGAAGCGCTGCGACGTATTGATAGTGACGGTGGAACAGCTATTTCCAAAGGCTTACGGAGAGCTTATGAATTGACAGGCCGAACTCATGGTGAAGTTACTTATGTGTTGATGAGTGATGGCAAAGATAATAGTTGGCGAGGCCAAACTAACTTTCTGGGTGACCATATTAAAGTTCATACCATAGCTCTATCGGAACAAGCTGACCAAGAAGCTTTAGGACAGATCAGTGCCACAACAGGTGGCATAGCTGAAATAGCACAGAATGCAACTGACCTACATCGAATTTTCGCTAATTTGTTTGGCGAAGCGGAAGGTCAAGAAGTGATGCTCGTCAAGAGCGGAATAATGAAAACAGGTGAGCGGTTGGAGTTTACCTTACCTATTGAATCGTCATTATCTGGTCTAGATTTTCAGGTGACGCTACCAGGCAGTGATATCGATTTAACCATTGTCGACCCTAACGGTCGCCGCATTGCGATCGATGACGCTGTACGCGGCGGTTTTGGAGTGGAGCAAAGGACTTATGATATTATTCGTGTAGAGCGGCCTATATCCGGACAATGGAAAGCCGTTTTGGACGGTGTTGATCTCGACCCTAAGGGTGAGCCTTTCACACTTAGGGTCTTGGCTAAGGGTTCAACTGTCAAGACTCATTGGGTTAGTAATGTTGCAGTGCCGGAAGTTGGTGAATCATTTTCATTGAGCGTAAGGGATCAAGCTAACGTGACATGGCAATCAGCCGAAATTACTCTTTGGAAACCTGATGGAACTCAGCAAAATGAAACTCGCACTTTTGATGGTATAGAGTCTTTGCTAAGCAGTGTAACAACCATGGAGCTTATACCTGATCGCTCCGGCATTTATCGAGCACAAATTTCTTTGTCAGGGGTTTTAGTTGGAGGTGAACCATTGGTTCGTTCACTTGATCGTTCATTCCGAGTGGCTTTACCAGGTATGGGGTTGAGTTATCGACACGACATTGATCCTTTTATACGTCGTTCATCTTTGAGCAGATGAATGTTAGGTTTCACTATGTTGTACCCTGATTTTTCAGACGTAAAATTTCTTGGTGATTAAATATTAGTAAAATTAACCAAAACCGGCGAAGCTAATTGTCGTCTAATACCTATCCCAATCAGAGCCGAATTATATGCTACCTTCAATTATTACATAATTAAAAATAAAAATACTGCATTAACTATCTAAGTAACACAATGCAATTGTGTTACTTAGAGTAATACTGCTCACTATAATGTAAACCTTAAGTTCTCGCATAAACTAATAGAGCACTTAAATCTCCTTTATCCGCTAACCGCAAAGCAGCTAAATATTCCACTCGACTTTTTGACTGTAAAGTAAGCTTGGCTTTACTTCCCCAGGTAAACAATGGCTGTTCCAATGACTTTAAAAGTAGATCAGCCATGATACGAGAATGACGACCATTACCGTTAGGGAAGGGATGAATGTACACCATGCGATGATGGAGCCTGATCGCTATTTCATCCAAAGGATAGCTACTGAATTCAATCCATGCCTGGGCATCATCACATAAGTCCTTTAAGGGGTTTGAAGCGCAACGGGACGAAAACGTACGATAGTCTACAGGGTCAGTTGATTATGAAAATAGCCTACTTAAAATCAGTAAACATAGTACTTACAGCCGATATTTAAAAAATATTTTTATAGTCCAAAACCGATCTAACCCTAAAGGTAAGTCGCTAAAAATGCGCAAATATCCATTTTTTAAGGCTACTTTTCATAAAATCAGTTTCCTAGCTTTTATAGTAAGTGGATTATTCGAAAATATTTTAATTTTTAGCTTTAGTTTTTATGTTTAAAGGCCGCAATTTGCCTCTTGAAATAGTATCGGTTAATTTAAATGAGTAATGCCCCAGCACATTAATATGTGAATGTTGTAATGGAGACAGGCGACTCACATCTTCTTTTTTAATCAATTCACCTTGATCTTGTATATGCTTTAGCGCAGATTCCAT
>ENA-ORXI01002210-ORXI01002210.1-sediment-metagenome-genome-assembly--contig:-NODE-2210-length-14188-cov-4.522288_pt1 | contig 14188 bp, 11 predicted proteins | sample MGYA00237861_ERZ511468 | MGnify/ENA primary metagenome ERZ511468 (study PRJEB26299, sample SAMN06266213) | sediment metagenome | isolation source: Hudson Canyon methane seep mesocosm | place... | reverse complement strand
TCTAAATTTGCTACTGCTGGCGCTACTGAAGAATCTAGACAGTCTAAATCAAAAGTTACATAGACAGGCTTATCATCTAATCTGCTTAGAATCATTTCTGAACTTTTTTTTTGTCCAATTTTTTGAAATTCGTTCATAGTTATTACTTGATATCCAAGATCATAACTTGGCTTTAACCAGTCTAAAGTTCTAGGATTTCCTCTAATACCAATTTGGGTACTCTTTTTAGCATCAACATTGCCTTGGCGCACGAGATAAGAAGCCCAATGAGCTGCTGATTTTTTTGCACCCAAAAAATGATCTAGTTTCTCATAACAATCAGTATGTGCATCAAAGTGAACAATACTAACTTTTTGTCCTTTAGTAAGTTTAGAATTTTTTTTTGCTAAACTTTGTAAAATACCACCTGTTATTGAATGATCACCACCAATAGAAACAACTGGTTTTTGTGCTTTTTCTATATGATCATAAAAACTTGAAATTCTCTCAATACATTTTTCATTATCATTTGCTTCGGGGAAAGGAACGTCTCCCAAATCGTGAATTTTATTTTGTTTCCAAGGATCAATACCATATTGAAGATGAGATCTTCTTAACATAGCTGAAATATTTCTTACAGCTCTTGGCCCTAAATGCTGATCTCTTTCTGTTGTCCCATTGCCAGTGCTATGAGGCACTCCTACTAAAGCAATATCACAATTCTTTGGATCTGGATCATTTTTACATCTAAACAAAGTTGGAATACCCCACCAATACAGAGTCTCCAACATTATCTTGTCTTCTTCTGAAATCATAAATTTAATATTACACAATTAATAAAAATATAAAGAAGAAAAATTCTATGATATATGGGCGAATGTCTAGAAAAAATAATAATCCTAGAGGAATAATTCTCATATTAATAGCAATGATGGTTTTTTCAGTACAAGACGGGATTATGAAACACATCTTTAGTTTTGTGTCACTTTATGAAGTTTATTTAATAAGAACTGTAGTAAGTTTTGGTCTTATTTTATTTTTTTTAATATTAACAAAGAAACCAATTGTATTTAAAACTCAATATCCACTCTTAACTTTTTGTCGTGTAATATTTTTCTTTTTTGGATTTAGTTCTTTTTATATTTCGTTAACTGTATTGCCTTTAGGATTTGCTACCGCATTATTCTTTGTTACTCCTTTTTTAATTACAATATTTGCACATTTTTTTTTAAAAGAAGAAATAGGACCAAGAAGATGGTCTGCAGTAGTCGTGGGCTTTATTGGAGTATATATAACATTAAACCCTGATTTTAGTAATTTTAACTATTTAAGTTTGTTGCCTATTTTTTGTGCATTTTGTTATTCGTTATCAATGATAATAATTAAAAAAACATCTGAGAAAGACAGTGTTTATACTCAAACATTTACTTTTTATTTGGGCGCAATAATTTTTAGTTTAATTTTTTATTTTATAATTGGAGATGGTCAATATAACACTATAGACCATCCTGCTGCTCAATTTATCTTAAGAGAGTGGTTTGTAGATTTAGAATCTAGTATTTTATTTATGGTTGCAACTGGAGTAACAGCCTCAGTTGCTTTTATTCTTTTGTTTACAGCTTATAGCATAGCATCTCCTTCGGTGGTTTCACCTTTTGAATATTCAATATTATTATGGTCGATATTAATAGGTTGGATATATTTTGAAGAAATACCAACCTTAAATACAGTCATTGGAATATTAATAATTGTATCTAGTGGTATTTACATTTTCATGCGTGAAAAAGCTCAAGATCAATCGATAGTAACTGAAAAACCTCTAAGATAAATGGCTAAAAACATAATTCCTACTATTAACATTTCTTCAATAATAAAAAGTGGTTTTGAATCTCCAAAATCAATTAGCACAATAAATAAAATTAAAAAAGCTTGTATTAATATTGGTTTTTTTCAAGTTATAGGGCATGGAATAAGTAAAAAAAATATTAAAAATATTTGTAGTGTTGGTAATAAATTTTTTAATTCATCCGAAAATAATAAAATAAAATTAGCTCCAAAAAAATGGAACAATAAAAATAAAAATGTTTATAGAGGTTATTTTCCAAATAATGTTAATGGTAAAGAAGGTTTAGATATTGGTGATGTAAAAGTGACTAAAAGTTATGCTGCAAAATTAAAAAATCAGTATATCGAACACCTAGAACTTAAAAAAGCTATAGATAAAAAATCTATAAAAGTAATAGAAAATTATTTTGATAAAATATTTTTATTAGGTGAAACTTTATTCAAAAGTATTATTAAACTTTACAAAAAGGATATTAATAAATCAAAACTTGCTTTTTCAAGGCTTAAAACTTTAAGTACATTAAGATTTAATTATTACCCAAATCAAACAAAACCTGTAGAAATATCTAAACAAGACGGTATAGCTTTAGGTTGTGAAACACATGTTGATAGTGGAGTTTTCACTATTTTATACCAGGATAAAAAAGGAGGTTTACAAGTACAAAATAGAAAAAATAAAAAATGGCACAATGTTCCTTTTAATAAAAATGCTTTAATAGTAAATACTGGACTGGCTCTTCAATTTTTAAGTAAAGGAAAGTTTAAAGCGACTAACCATAGGGTGCTTTGGAACAAAACTAAAAGAATGTCTATTCCTTTTTTCTTTGAGCCTTCATACGATTTTAAAATGAGTCACTCTTATTTAAATGGACAGCCAAAAAGCAAAGCTAAAAGCATATTTTTTGAAAAATTTTTAAACAAATCACTAAAAAAATTCATTGAATATCAACGTTAAGAATAATAATATTATTATATAAAGCGATACATAACTCAGCGTGATTTCCAAAACGAAAGCGGGATCGGTCTCTTTAATTATATTGATTAGAAGGAGGTTGAATGAAATTTGGATATTTTTGCAATACAACAAATTGGAATAAAAAACCATACGCAGAACTTCTGGGTGATGCTCAAGATATAACAACTTACTGTGATCAAAATAATTGGAACTCTATTTGGTACACCGAACATCATTTTAATCATGAAGGAATGGAGTCTTGCACTAACCCATTAATGATGGGGGTAGATACCGCTGCTAGAACAAAAAATATTAGAATTGGACAAGCTTGTAATGTTATCACTTTTCATAATCCAGTTAGACTAGCTGAAGACATTGCTTTATTAGATCAATTATCAAAAGGTAGAGTGGAAGTTGGTATCGGTAGAGGAATTTATGGAAGAGAAGCAATTAATTTAAATAAAGAAGCAGATTTAAAAGACCAGGCAAAAAACTTTAGATTGTTTGAAGAAACATTAACAATTTTAAAAAAAGCATGGAAAGAAAAATTCTTTAGTCACAAAGGGGAGTTTTATACTTATCCTTCGCCAAACTTTTTATGGCAGCACGATATGAGTCCACCAAGTGCAGAATTTATGGATCTAGAAACTAAGGAAATAAAAAAAATAAGCGTTGTCCCTAAGCCTTATCAAAAACCATATCCACCTATTCACCAAGTTGTTGATGGCATTAGATCAATAGAATGGGCAGCTCAAAATGGAATAAATGTTATAATGTGGATCCCAACAGTAAAAGCATTAAAAGTTAAATTTGAAGCTTACAAAAACGCAAAATCAGAAGCAGAAAAAAGAAACGTGCCATTAGGAGAAGGAATTTCATTAGTTAGAGATATGTTTGTTGCAGATACTATGGAAGAAGCTAAAGAAAAAGCTGGCCAACATATGGTAAATTATATGAAGTGGGTATGCCATTGGAGAGGTTTGGGAAATCATATGGATCCAGGAGAAGAACTGCCAGTGACTAAAGGTAAATTAGATTTATTAAGTTACGATTTTCTTCATAAACGTAACATGCTCTTTGGTACCCCAGAATATGTTATTGATAAAATAAAAGAACTTAAATCGGAATTAAACTTACAAAACTTACAAGTCTGGTCAAATTTTCCAGGGGTTAAACATCAAGATTGTATGAAAAGCATTAAGATGTTTACAGAAAAAGTAATGCCTCACTTCAAAGAAGATATAGACACCAAAGTCAAAAAAGTTTCGTGAAAAAATCCTCCAAGATCTTAACTGGAGGCCAAGCAGCTATTCAGTCCTTAAAAAAAGAAAAAGTCGAAAATGTTTTTGGATTAATTGGATCTGCTACTATGGAAATGTTTGATGCTCTCTACCATGAAAAAAAAATAAAATTTATTGGTGTTAGAGATGAAAGAACTGGTACACATATGGCAGATGGATATGCCAGAGCTTCAAATAAACCTGGAGTAATTTTAGCTGGACAGAATGGGCCTGGTGCAACAAATCTTGTAACTGGAATTGCTCAAGCTAAAGCTGCTTTTTCTCCAGTTGTTGCAATAGCAGGATCTTTTTCAACTAAAGATAATATGGAAGATGCTTTTCAAGGTCTTGATCAACAGGCTTTATTTAAACCTATTACAAAAAAAACCTGGACAGTCACTAATGTAAAAAAAATTCCAAAAATATTTAGTAATGCTTTTAATACCGCAATGTCTCCAAGAAGAGGCCCGGTGTGTATAAATGTGCCAAGAAATATTTTAGCAGGAACTTCAAAATTTAATATTAATCAAAATAAAAAATCTTATAGTTCTGAAAGTTTTCTAAAAGCTAAAAATAGTGCAATAAAAAAATCTGCAAAAATAATTGCTCAATCAATAAAACCTGTAATTATTGCAGGTGGAGGAATAAAATATACAGCTAAATATAAAGAGGTAATTAAACTAGCTGAATTGTTAAATATACCTATGGTTACGGCAGCAGGTCACGGAGATGCTATTCCTTTTGATCATAAATTAAACGCAGGTCAAATGGGACCAAGAGGAAATCCAGTTGCTTCAAGATTAGTTAAAGAAGCTGATGTTATTATAGCGCTTGGAACACGGCTTGGATTTAATTCAACTTTTTATTCGTACGACAACATAAATAAAAAAGCCAAAATTATTCAAGTTGAATTAGAAAAGAAAATGTTAGGAAGATATTTTCCAATTTCTGTAGGTATTTGCGCTGATGCTGCAACAACAACAAAACAAATATATAATGAAATAAAAAAACAAAAAATTACTCTAGAAGTATCAAATTGGACTAAAAACTATTTAAAAGAAAGAAATAATTTTTTAATTAAAAGAGATAGAGATAGTTCTACAAATAAATTTCCAATACAGCCTTCAGGATTATTCAAACAATTAAGAGATGTTTTGCCAAAAAATTCTGCCATTACACTTGATGCTGGAACTCTTTGTCTTCAAGCTACAGATGCACTTAAATATTTTAATCCGCCTTCTTTATTTACTCCTTTGGATTTTGGATTAGTTGGATTTTCTTTTGCATGTGGGTTAGGTGTTAAAGTTGCTCGTCCTGAAAAAACTGTTGTTAGTTTAATGGGAGATGGAGGTTTTGGAATGACAATATCAGAATTAAGTACTGCTGTAGATTACAAAATTAATACTATAACTATTGTTATGAATAATAAAAGTTGGGGAGCAGAAAAAGCTTATCAAAAAGATTTTTTTGGAAAAAGATATATAGGCGCCGACATAAACAGCCCTTCATTTGATAAAGTTGCTCAACTTTATGGAGCAAATGGTTTTAATGTAAATAAAGTCACAGAGATTAATGAGGTATTGAAAGCAGCTTTAGAATATAATAAGCCTGCAGTGATTAATGTTAATATTGATCCTAAAGCACTTTATAGTTTTAGAAGAGATAGTTTTAAACATAGGACAAAATAAATGAATTTACACCTAAGAAAATTTACAAAATTTGTAGATAAAACTTTTATAGAAGGTGGCAAAGAAGCTAAAGAACCTGTGTTAATGGTTTCAGTTGCAACTGTTTTTAAAAATCCTTGGCATGGAAAAGGTTTTGTTGAAGATTTAAAACCAGTAATTTTAGATTTAGCACCAAAATTAGGAGATATCTTAGTTCCAGAATTGATAAAAGAAATTGGATCACCAGAAAAAATTTTAGCCTATGGAAAGGCTGGAGTTGTTGGCCTTGCAGGTGAAATAGAACATGCCTCAGCTTTTATTCATACATTAAGATTTGGAAATAAATTTAGAGATGCAGTTGGAGGAACATCTTATTTAAGCTTTACAAATACGAGAGGCCCTGCAGGATGTAAAATATCCATTCCAATGATGCATAAAACTGATTCAGGATTAAGACCTTATTACTTAACGCATGAATTTACTATTCATGATGCCCCTTGTGATGATGAAATTGTAATTGCAATAGGTGGTGCTTCAAGCGGAAGAGCGCATGCAAGAACAGGTGATAGATATCAAGACATGAAAGAAATGGGAATAAAAAATCCTAAATAGTCATCTATGTCTGAAACTTCTGAAAAATATAAGACTTCATATTATTTAAGTAAAAAAGACGATAGGTCTACTATTGTGTTTATTCACGGTGTAGGTCTAACAAAAGAAATTTGGGATCAACAAATTGAATTTTTTAAAAATCATAACACACTTACTTATGATCTGCTTGGTCACGGAAAAACACCTTTAGAAAAAGCACAAATAAGTTTTGAAGACTACACTAAGCAATTGCTTAATTTAATTGATGAATTAGATTTAAAAAAAATTCACTTAGTTGGTTTTTCTTTGGGATCACTTATTGCTAGACATTTTGCATCAGTGCATGGCGATAGATTAAGCTCTTTAATATTGCATGGATCAATTTACAAAAGAACCAAAGAGCAAAAAAGGATTGTTGAAAATAGACATGAAATACAAAAATTAAATGGACCGGCTTCAAGAAAAAGTTCTTTAAGAAGATGGTTCACACCAGAATTTGCAAAAAAAAATCAAGAGATTTATCAGAAGATATATTCAATGCTTGAAAACAATGATTTTAAGAATTTCTTAAAAGCTTATAAACTCTTTGTTTCTTACGAAGATGACGATGAAATCATTAATAAAATTAAAACAAATACACTTGTAACAACTGGGCAATTTGACGTAGGATCAACTCCAGATATGGCAAAAAATTTGAGCAATCAAATCGAAGGAAGCAAATATATAGAAATAAAAAATGGTAAACACCTTTGTAATATAGAATGTGATAAGGATTTTAATAAAACTATAGAATTATTTATTAATCAAAGTTATGACAAAGCTTAAAGAATATAAAATGTTTATTGACGGTTCATGGGTTGAATCGGAAAGCAAAAAAACTTTCGAAACTTTAAACCCTGAAAATAATGAGCCATGGGCAAAAGTTCCTGAAGCTAGCGCTAAAGATGTAGATAAAGCAGTAAGAGCAGCACAGAAAGCTTTTGAAGGTGAATGGCCTAAATTATTGCCTAGAGAAAGAGGAAAATTTTTAAGATCAATTGGTAATCAATTAAGAGAGAATGCGGAATTATTAGGAAAAATAGAAACAATCGATACTGGAAAATTATTCAGAGAAACAAACAAGCAAGCAAATTACATTGCAGAATATTATGATTACTATGCCGGCCTTGCAGATAAAGTTGAAGGAACAGTGTTGCCAATTGATAAACCTAATTTTCAAGCAATAACTACAAGAATACCTATTGGTGTAGTTGCTGCTATTGTTCCATGGAATTCACAAATGCTTTTAACAGCAACAAAACTTGCTCCTGCTCTTGCGATGGGAAATACAGTGATAATTAAATGTTCTGAATTGGCTCCTGCAGTTATGTTTGAGTTTGCAAAGTTAATTGAAAAAACTGGGATACCAAAAGGTGTTGTAAATGTTATTTCTGGCTTTGGAGAACCTTGTGGTAAAGCTTTAACCTCACATAACCTAGTTGAAAAAGTTGCTTTTACTGGAGGGCCGGAAACTGCTCGCCATATAATTAGAAATTCTGCAGAAAATTTATCTGAAGTTAGTTTAGAGCTTGGTGGAAAAAGCCCAGTTGCAGTTTTTGAGGACGCAAATCAAGAAAATGCTATTAATGGAATTACTGCAGGAATTTTTGGTGCTTCAGGCCAAAGCTGTATAGCTGGTTCTAGACTATACATTCAAAATAACATTTATGAAGAATTTTTAAATAAACTAACTAAAAGAGCTGAAAAAATTAAAATAGGCGCTCCAATGGATGTTGATACTGAAATGGGTCCTTTAAGTAATTTTAAACAATTAGAAACAATAGAAAAAAATATAAAACTTACTGTTGATCAAGGCGGTAAAATAAAATGTGGCGGCAAACGACATTCTTTTTCAAATAAAGGATATTACTTTCCACCAACAATTATTGAATGTGATAATCATAATCTACCAACTGCTGAAAATGAATTATTTGGTCCTGTTTTATCTGTAATGAAATTCAACACAGAAGATGAAGTTATAGAAAAAATGAATGATAACCAATATGGATTATCTTCTGGAATATACACTAAAGATTTAGCTAGAGGATTAAGAGTTTCAAAAGCAATACGTGCTGGTATTACTTTTGTAAATACTTATAGATTAATTTCTCCATCTGCACCTTTTGGAGGAATTAAAGATAGTGGCTACGGCAAAGAAGCAGGCATAGATTCTATTAAAGATTATACTAGAGTTAAAACTACATGGTTTTATACTTCTGATGAACCAACGCTTGACCCTTTTTCGATGAGATAAATTTATCAACAAAACACTTTTTTCTTGTATTTACTATTATAGAGCTCCTTAAGTTGATGTTATTGTAATAAGTTCAGTGTTTATGCGCCTAAAAATAAGATAATTTACTTATTGAAAAAATACACCAATAAGCTTTAATTTCTTTTTTATAAATTGTTAACAATTAATGAGGGTATAATGAAAAAACTATTTATTGCTGCATTTATATTTGCTTCGACTTTTACAGCAAATTCTTTTGCAGAAATTAAGATGGGAATTATTTTAGGATTTACTGGTCCTATTGAATCTCTAACTCCAGCTATGGCAGCATCAGCAGAGCTTGCATTTAAAGAAGCTTCTGACTCTGGTTCGCTTTTAGGTGGGGAAACTATTACTCCAATAAGAGCAGACTCAACTTGTGTTGACTCAGCTGCAGCTCAATCAGCAGCAGAAGGTCTTATTTCACAGGGTATAGCTGCGATTATGGGAGCTGACTGTTCAGGTGTAACTGGTGCTATAGCAACAAACGTTGCTGTACCTAATGGAGTTGTAATGATTTCACCATCAGCAACATCACCTGGTTTAACTGATTTAGCTGACAATGGGTTCTTTTTTAGAACTGCACCATCAGACGCAAGAGGTGGTCAAATTCTAGCTGATATCACTAAAGATAGAAAAGTTGGAAGCGTTGCTGTCACTTACACTAATAATGACTATGGAAAAGGTTTGGCTGATGTTTATGCAGCAGCTGCTAAAGCTCATGGTATTGATGTAACAATAGTAGCAGCTCATGAAGATGGAAAAGCTGACTACAGTGCAGAAGTAGCTACACTTGCTTCAGCAGGTGGAGATGCAATTGCAGTTATTGGTTATCTAGACCAAGGTGGAAAAGGAATTATCCAAGGTGCTTTAGATTCTGGTGCATTTGATACATTTATTTTGTCAGATGGTATGATCGGTGACTCTTTAACTGATGCATTTGGTAAAAGCTTAAATAAATCTTTTGGTTCACTTCCAGGTTCAACTGGTAAAGGTGCCGGCGTATTTGCTACAGTAGCAGGTGATGCTGGTATTGATCCTTCTGGTCCGTACACTGGAGAATCTTATGATGCAGCAGCTTTAATCGTTCTTGCTATGCAAGCTTCAGGTTCAGCAGACAGAAAAGGTATTGCTGATAATGTAATGGCAGTTGCAAATGCTCCTGGTAAGAAAATTTATCCAGGACAACTTAAAAAAGCTTTAGATTTACTAGCAAAAGGTAAAGCAGTTGACTACGAAGGTGCAACTGGAGTTATGTTTACTGAAGTTGGTGAAGCCGAAGGTTCTTTCTTAGAAAAAGAAGTCAAAGGTGGAAAATTTAAAACTAAAAAACAAAGATAATATCTAAATTTATAAACCCCAGCAGTGAAAACTGCTGGGGTTTTTTTTATTTTAAAATATTGGCCAATACATAAAAAGCCAAGCAAGACATAAACAATATAATTATTAAGTTAATTGTTTTCCAAATTTTATCACTTTTTAAATAGTTAGATAAATATTTAGACAAATAACCCAGTGTAAAAAAGAAAATTATTGAAGAGATAGAAGCACCAATACCAAATAAATATTTTTGCTGAATTAAAAAATCCTTAGAAAAATTTCCAAGAAAAAAAACTGTGTCTGAATAAACATGTGGATTAAAATAAGTAAATCCTATTGTTTTATAAATAACCTGAAAAAAAGAAGAGTTTTTTCCTGATTTGCTAAATTCTATCTTATTTTTCTTAATCTTTATTTTTCCCCAAATAAAATTAAGCAAAAATATTAAAAGTAATATATTTAATATTAATTCTATTAAAGGTGTAAAAAAATTATCAAAATAATGAAATAAGAAAATTCCTAAAAAAATTAATAGAAAATCTGATATTGCACAAATTAAGCAAACTATAAAAATATAATTTTTTTTTAAGCCTTGCTCTACAACAAATATATTTTGTGCGCCAATAGCAAAAATTAAACTCATTCCTGTAATAAAACCAAGTACAAGAAAACTCATTTTTTGCTTAATATGTCTGCTCTAAAAGTCGAATAAACTATTAAAACTAAAAATGGAATACATATTAAGTTCATAGTTTTCCAACTAGTTAAACTTAGCAATATTCCTGCCGATAAACTTGCTAATGCCATTGTAGAGAATACAATCAAATCATTAATTCCTTGTACTCTAAATTTCTCTTCTTCTTTATAAGTTAAAACAACTAAACTAGTTCCAGAAATAAATAAAAAATTCCACCCTAATCCTAAAAATATTAGAGCTACCATATAATTTGCAAATGTTTGTTCAAATAAACTTAAGATTATTGTTACGACATAAAACAAAACTCCTATATACATTATATTACTATGCCCAAACTTTTTAATTAAATGTCCTGTAATTAATGACGGAAGAAACATAGCTACTAGATGAAATTGAAGAACTAAGCCTGTATTTTCTAAACTCATTTTTTCCATCACATGCATACTTAAGGGTGTAGCAGTCATTAAAAACGACATTACAACATAAGCAAATGTAGCAGCAATTATTGCTTGCAAAAATCTTGGTTGAAAAATTATTTCAAATAATCTACGTCCATTGTATTTATTATTAAAATCTATTTTTGTTTTTTCATTATTTTTATAAAAAATAAAAAATATTGCTGGCATAAAAGTAAATACAGCGAGCAAAAGATAAGAGCCAACATATAAATGATCAGGGATAAGATTTTTTGTATAATTCGCTAAAGTTATACCTAAAAAGGATGAAACGATTCCAGCTAACATTAAAATAGAGATAGCTTTTGGTACTTTTTCTTTCTCTACACTTTCTGCTGCTGCAAAACGATATTGATGAGCAAAAGCTATCCCCAAACCAAGAATTAAATGTGAGATACAAAATAAAATAAAGTTTTGTTGAATGATAGCGAAAGCAGCTAGCAAACAAGTCGCTGAACTTACTAAAGCTCCAAAAATAAAACCTAACCTTCGGCCTATTTTGCCCATAATTTTTGCTGCTAAAATAGTAAAAATTGCAGTACCAACAACTGCTAAAGCTGTAGGCAATGTTGATAAAGACTTTATAGAAGTAATTTGTGACCCGACAATTCCACTTAAAAAAACTGTAATAATATTAGCTGTAAATCCAAAAACTTGACTCAAAGCTAATAGTGATAAATTTTTATTCATTTAATAATTCACTAATATTTTTATCTAATTGTAGTTCAAAATTTTTATCATTTCCTGGATTGGCTGCACAATGACCAAATGGAGAGTCTATGGGTTTTAAAACTGAATTTGGAATATATTTAGCTTCAAATTCATTATCCTTAGTTCTGAAATATAAATCTTGATTACAAGGCATTAAAATTGTCCGAGCTTTGATTGATTTTAATGCTTTTTGAAAATCATTATTATAAATTGGTCCAGAACTTATATCTGCTGTTTGCCAAGTTTTAAGTTTAGCTAATAAATTATTAGCATCCCAATTTTTTACATGATCGTTCTCCCAATCTTGAAGTAATTCTTCTACTGTTTTAAATCCTAATTTTTTAAAAAGTTCTTCCCTAAAAAAATCTTGTGAGAAAGCCCAACCAGCATAAACTCTGCCAAATGCTTTTAGACCAGCAACGGGAGGTGATTTATAATCTCCGTTATTCCAATTTTTATCTGCTATAAGTGCAGCTTTAACACCTTCTAAAAAAACATGATTATGTATTGATGTTTTTGCTGAAGCACAAAAAGGAAGAATAGATTTAACCATATTTGGAAACTGAGCTGCCCATTGATACGCCTGGCAGCCAGCCATTGACCATCCAGTTACTAAAGTTATTTTTTTAACTTTTAATTTTTCAGTTAATAATTTGTGCTGGCAATTAATATTATCCCATAATGTTATATCGGGAAAACGAGGTCCATCCTGTGGACTTGAACTATTACTTGGTGATGATGACAAACCATTTCCAAACATATTAATAGAGACAATAAAATATTTGTTGGGATCAATGGCTCTACCTGATCCAAAAAATCCTTCGTTTCTTTTATGTGTTCCTGTATAAAAGGTAGGCAGAACGATAACATTGTCAGAATTTTTGCTTAAAGTGCCGTAAGTTTTATAGGCCAGTTTTGCAGACTTTAAATTTTTGCCTGAAAGAAGTTTTACATCTCCTAGGTCAAAAGTTTCATAATCTTTCATTAAAATAATCGAAGATATTCTTTTACTTCCCAATCAGTAACTGCTTGGTGATAACGTTCCCATTCATCATTTTTATATGATAGATAAGATTTTTTCATTACAGTTCCTAAAACTTCATCTGTTAATTTATCTTTTTTAAGAGCCTCAATTGCCTGTAGTAAGTTTTTAGGCAATTGTTTAATTTCTAACTTTTTAAATTCTGCTTCCGTCATTTGATATAAGTCTTGATCAGTTGGTTTGCCTGGATCTATTTTATTTTTTATTCCTTCGGTTGCGGCCGAAACAGTCATGGCAAGGGCAAGATAAACATTCATCATCATGTCAGCTGCTCTATTTTCAATACAATATCTATTTTGAGGTAAACGAAATTGTGCTGATCGATTATTATGACCATAAGTAATATTCGTAGGAGCCCAAGTTACCGTACCTCCTTCAAATCCACCTACTCTTGGAACTAATCCATTGTAAGAATTAACAGTTGAACACGTAATAGAAGTTAAAGCTTCCGAGTGTTTCATAAGGCCACCTACTGCATACTTTGATTCTTTAGACCATGATTTTCCATCGGTGAAAATGTTTTTGCCCGGTTTGTTAACATCTTCCATAGAAAAATTTATATGTGCCCCAGAACGCCAATCACCTATCGTGGGTTTTGGCATAAATGTAATGAACATATTATGTTTCTTGGCAATTTCTTTTAGGAGGATACGAAGAAAAACTAATCTGTCGGCCATTTCGAGAAGATTTGTATAATGAAAATCTAATTCAAATTGAGAGTAAGCTCCTTCAGCTACGACATCATGTAAATTCCAACCCAGATTTTCTAGAATATCTATTAATTCTTTAAAAAAATGCATTGAGTCTAATGAATGCTCTACATCATAACCAAAAGCTTGTCGTCTTGGTCTTATTCCCTTAATAGGATCACTATCAATAGCCTTAATAGGTTTTCCATCTTCATCGTATTTCATTGCAATAAATTCTGGTTCAATACCTGCCATCCCCTTATAACCTGCGTCCTGAGCTTTTTGCATCGCACGTTTTAGTGCTTGTCTTGGACAAACATTGTAAGGTTTTCCTTCCCAAAAAAAATCAGCAAAAATTATAGCTATAGATTTATCCCAAGGACAAATATAAACACAATCTAAATCTGGCAACATGATCTGGTCTGAGTCTGCCGGAGTAAGTTCTGGTACGAAAGAAATAGAATGGGCAGCAAATTGAGGCCCTTTACCTAAACATAAAAGCTCGAAATCACTCATAGGAACCGGTTTAGTTTTTGGCACTCCATGAAGATCTATCCAACTTGATAATACGTATTTTACACCAGCGTTTTTTAACTTTTTATGTATTTCGGGTACCTTTTTTCTATTACGCTCAATTGCATCTTCA
>ENA-ORXI01002209-ORXI01002209.1-sediment-metagenome-genome-assembly--contig:-NODE-2209-length-14196-cov-9.892698_pt1 | contig 14196 bp, 13 predicted proteins | sample MGYA00237861_ERZ511468 | MGnify/ENA primary metagenome ERZ511468 (study PRJEB26299, sample SAMN06266213) | sediment metagenome | isolation source: Hudson Canyon methane seep mesocosm | place... | reverse complement strand
ATAAACTCAACAGGCACATAGCCATTGGGATCATCTAACTTAAACTTCTCTAAGCCTGATGTTATTAACAGACGCTCAACATTTACTCCTGATTCCATCAATTCAGCAAATACAGGCATTAAAAAACCAACTTGGACGATATGTGACTTAGTCATATTTAAGTTTTAAGTGTTGCATTACTGCTAAGCTGTCAAACATATTTTACATCCAAAACGCTGAAACACGCTCAACTGTCCAGAGCATGGCAATACATATGCCGCAGGTCTTTCAAATTTGTTCAGTCAGTATACAGTACGGGGCTTTGAAGTCCAACGGTACGAAAACGTACGCTAAGCTGAAAAATGGGACAGAATATGTAGATAAAGGCCAGGATTATTTTATTGTATGTTCCATACCATTATCAATATTAATAATGCTGAAGGGATGCTCTTCAAATAGACCTGCTTATTAGGTTAAAACTGAATACAGTTTATACGGCGAGTTGTGATTTCACGCTATTAATCACCTGACTGGATATTCGGTAACCTTTTTGTCTTAAGTCCTCAATTAATGTATCTGCATGTGTGATCAATTGTTTTCTTTCTGCGGTATATATCAGCATAGCCGTACCCACAATTTTCAATTGATAACGTAAAGCCTTTTTACGCGCTAAGGCATCATCTATGATCAGTAAAATATCATCTTTTGATTGTAAGGCATATTCAATCGCCGTCTTTTCACCTAAACCCAAGCTTCGAGAAGCAACCGTGTTTAACTTAGGGTCTGCAACGCACTGTAACCAACCTTCATCGATTGCAGTTTGAATCAGGGCAGCATCCTTAGAGTGGCTCGCTAAAACTTCAGATCTAACCGATTCTGTTATAGAAATATTAGAAAAGAGTTGCTGTAATAAATTCAATTGATTGATCTTGGCAAAGGCAATTAAGGGACCTGCATCTGCAATTACGACAGCCATGTATCCAATGTTTGTGCCTCATGTGCTGTTTGTTGATCCCCTGTCACAATATCAATATCCAGTTCAGCCAGATGATCTATAAAATCAGACAGAGATAAGCCACTTATTTTTGCAGCCGCACCGAGTGATAACACTTTATCTTTAAACAAACTACTGGCAAGTGCTGGGTTAAGCATGTTTTTTGTTTTCTCTAAAGAGGTATCTAAATGCATGATCAATGCATTGGGTGTACTGCCTTTTAAAACTAACACGGGCGATTGCTCTGCTTGTCTTAGGGCTTCTGATGGATTCTTTTTCAAATTTCTTACATTGGTTGCATACATAGTTACGGTCTCCTTTTGCAAAGTGTAGTCCACGTGAGGTAGGATCGCAAGGTAAAATCTATTTCTTTAAATTATCAGTTATCCTTGTTTAAAATAAAGGGGGGTGAATTTTTCACCACTCCTATCTATTCAATTGCTTCATAGCCTTTCTCTGAGATATCTCATCCCGAAAATCATACCTTACTGTAGTTTGAATATCTGTGTGACCAACAAGCTGTCTGGTGGTGTTGACACATCAACTTAATTGAAGAAGGCTCGACTGTTTTTGGCGTGAAATGACAATATATTGATTTATCAGAAAGCAATATAATAATTCAGATAGAAAAAGGTGGGGTTAGGATAAAGCGAAGCAAAATTCAATTTACAGTGTATGGCGTTTTCACTCTTTTTTTTTATACTTTTTTGTACAGTGCCATTATCTACAGCTTGCTGACTGGTTAACTCTTCACCAAGCTAAATTACATATTGGTCAGCACGTTTGATTGCAATATTTTGTATATTTTTGAGTAACCTGTGTTGCTACAGATAATAACTATTTTATAGTGATGGATACTACAACGAAGAAAAAGACAAGGCTTAATCGTTTATTGACTAGCTTATATATACTGCTTGTATTTAAAGGGTGTTGATTGTTTGCATTTGGCATTATGTATACCTAAATCATGCTTTCAGATACAAGCAATACTAGCATAAGGGTATGAAATGATATACCCTTAGGATCAAGCTGAATGTTAGATGTAACAATACTTTATTAAGGTAAAACGATGCAGGGAAAAAAAGTAGTATTATTAATGTTAATTTTAGTAACATTTTTTTTGGGATTGGGCGGTTGTGCCGATGAACAGACTGAAAAACTAGAAAGCATACGTCCCGTCCGTGCGATTAAGGTAGGAGATGCTGAACAGTTAAAGGGCCGTGAGTTCCCTGGCAGAGCAAAAGCAGTACGTGAAGTTAATTTAGCATTTGATGTGAGTGGCACGCTAAATAAACGCCCAGTCAAAATCGGAGAAAATATTGCTAAAGGTCAATTGATAGCAAGTTTAGATTCCCGAGATTTTCGCAGCAATGTTTCAGAAGCCAGAGCTAATGTACAAAATGCCTATGCAAATTTTAAACGTGCAAAAGAGCTGATTAAGAAAAACTTTATATCTAAGACAGAGTATGACCGGTTAAATGCCGAAGCGCGAGTCACTAGTGCTGAACGTGATAAAGCTGTAAAGGCTTTGTCAGATACTGAATTAAAAGCACCTTTTTCAGGCTATATATCAGAATTGTATGTTGAAAATTTTCAAGCCGTTCAAGCAAAGCAACAAGTTGCCAGGTTAGTTGATTTGTCACAAATAGAAATGATTATTGATATTCCTGAGTCAAAAATATCATTGGTACCGTATGCAGAAGAAATAAAAGTTATTTTTGATGCCTTTCCTGAAAACGAAATTACAGCGGCTGTTAAAGAAATTGGTACCGAGGCCTCTTCAACGACACGGACCTATCCCGTTACATTAATTATGGAACAGCCTAAAGAGTTTAAAATATTACCTGGCATGGCGGGTAAAGCACGCGGTAAAGCTTCCGAAAATGCACCCAATAAAATAGCACAACATAAAGGGATTCAAGTACCCGTATCTGCTGTTTATTCACCCGCTAATGATGAAAAATCTTATGTTTGGGTGATTAATGAAAGTAGTGGTGTGGTTCGTCGTCAGGTTGTAACGTTAGGGAAAATAGTTTCTACGGGGTTAATAATAACAGAAGGACTTAAAGCCGGTGAGTGGGTGGCTACAGCAGGAGTGCATTTTATACGAGAAGGTATGAAAGTAAGAATTATGCAAGACAAGGAGAAATAAGTCATGAGTCTTGTTGAACTTGCCATAGATAAAAAGCCGGTTACTTATTTTGCTACTTTTTTAATTATAGTTGCCGGAATTGCCAGTTTCTTTAACTTAGGATGGCTGGAAGACCCTGAGTTTAGCGTTAAAACAGCGGCTATTACCACAGTTTATCCTGGTGCGAGTGCTGAACAGGTTGAACTGGAAGTGACAGACCGAATAGAGCTGAAGCTTCAAGAGATGCAGGAGATTAAAAATATTTATTCAGAGTCTCGCCCCGGTTTATCTATTATTAAAGTCGATATTAAAGATGCGATATGGTCGGATATGTTGCCCCAGACTTGGGATGTTTTACGAAAAAAAATTGGAGATATTCAACATACATTACCTCCAGGTACAAGCAAACCTTCGGTAGGTGATGATTTTGGCTATGTGTTTGGTTTTTTACTCTCAGTGACTGGAGATGGCTATACCTATGCGGAACTTGAATCTTATGTAAAACAATTACGTAAAGAATTGAGTTTGGTAGAAGGCGTTGCCAGAATTGACTTGTGGGGCACCCAGGATAAACGTATTTATCTGGATGGATCACAGAGCCAATTAGCAACCATGGGTTTGACTGCTGCAGATTTACAAAAAACATTACAGCTGCAAAATAAAATTGTTGATGCCGGTTCTATAGAAATTCAGGATGAACGCTTACGTGTGGCACCTACCGGTGCATTTTCACAGGCTCAGGATATTGCTGAGTTAACGGTTACGGCTTCAAAACTTAATCCTCGAGGTAAAAGTGAATTACTCCACCTTAAAGACGTAGTTACCGTTACCGAAGGTTATGCTGAACCAGCTAGAAAACTGATGCGTTTCAATGGACAGCCATCTATTGCAATAGCATTAGCGCCTATTGGTGGAACCAATGTGGTAACCGTTGGTAAGGCAATCGATCAAAGGCTGGCAGAATTACAGGAAAATTTACCAATAGGGATAGAAATAAACAAAGTTTCTTGGCAATCGGATTCAGTTGCTGAATCGATTAAGGCCTTTATGATCAACCTGGTTGAAGCGGTGGTTATTGTTCTTATTGTACTGGCTGTTAGTATGGGAATTCGCGTAGGCATCATTATAGGTGTGAGTGGCTTAGTGGTAGCAATACTAGGCACCTTTATTGTCATGACTATCGCAGGTATTGATTTACAACGTGTTTCTCTGGGTGCGCTAATTATTTCAATGGGCATGATGGTCGATAATGCCATTGTTATTGTTGATGGCTTTATCGTTAAACTAAAACAAGGTGTAGAAAGGAGGCAGGCAGCCATTGAAGCGGCTAGCGTACCTTCCTGGCCATTATTAGGTGCCACAATTGTGGCTTGTATGGCTTTTTATCCGATCTTTACATCTACAGCAAGTACCGGAGAATATGCGGGTAGCCTTTTTACCGTAGTTTTTATTTCATTAATGTTTAGCTGGGTATTGTCTCAAACCGTTACGCCATTAATGTGTATGGCCATGTTGCCTGATCCAGAAAAAGGAGATGATGAAGATATCTACGGTAGTACTTTTTACCAAAAATTTAGAAGCTTATTGACGGTTTTAATTAAATATAGAGTTGTGTTTATGGGCTCTATGGTGGGACTGTTAGTCCTATCAGTTATTGGTTTTCGTTATGTTCCAGTCATATTTTTTCCAGAGTCTTCAAGGCAACAGATAATGATAGATTACTGGGAACCTGAAGGCAGTATTATTAAGCAAGTATCCTCTAACCTAAAAGATATAGAGGATAAGTTACAAGCACATTCTCAAGTCGAAAGTGTGAGCTCTTTTATAGGACAAGGACCACCTCGCTTTTATCTACCAGTCAACCCAGAATCGCCACATTCTTCTTATGCTCAATTAGTGGTCAATACTAAAAGTCTAGATGGCGTGGATGATGTTATTTCAGAAATGACACCTTGGTTTGCCGAAAATTATCCTGATGCTTTAATCCGTGTTCGCAAGTATCCAGTAGGTAGTTTTAACGACTGGAAATTTGAAGCTCGTTTTAGCGGGCCTGCTGAAGCAGATCCAGAAGTTTTACGTTCATTGGCTAATCAAGGATTGGCTCTGCTTGAGAAAAGTCCTTATACGCTGGAATCAAGGACAAATTGGCGACAACGTGTTAAAAAAGTTGTACCTGAATATGATCAGGCTCGTGGGCGATGGAGTGGAATATCCCGGGATGATGTAGCTCGTTCATCAAAACGATCTTTTGATGGTGTCACTGTGGGGCAGTTTCGACAAGGTGATGACTTAATTCCTATTGTATTGAGACATAATGAAAGTGAGCGTAAACAGGCGGCGACAAACCTTGAAACTTTACAAGTGCTTTCACCTTATGGTGCAGACGCGGTGCCTCTATCTCAAGTCACTAAGTCAGTTAATATAGCTTGGGAAGACCCTGTCATCTGGCGCTGGGATCGACGCAGGGCAATTACAGTTCAGGCTTCACCTAAGGTAGGTGTAACTACGCCTACTTTAAGAGCTGACGTCTTAGCTGGTTTTGAAGCAATTAAATTACCTCCAGGTTACCAACTGGACTGGAAAGGTGAATATGATAGTTCAACAACTTCTCAAAATGGTTTAAAGCCTGGTATGGTTCCAGCGTTAATTATTATGACATTTATTATTATTGTCTTGTTTAATGCCTATCGTCCCCCTCTTATTATCTTTCTAGTTATTCCTTTTGCGTTGATCGGTATTACTTTCGGCTTATTAGGCACAGGAACAGCCTTCGGGTTCATGGCTGTATTAGGTGCTATGAGTTTAGCTGGGATGATGATTAAAAATGCTATAGTTTTGCTTGATCAAGTCACCTTAAACCTGGAAGAGGGAATGACTGCTTTTAATGCAGTGGTTGAAGCGGCGGTGTCGAGATTAAGTCCAGTGGTTAATGCAGCCGCAACCACTGTATTTGGTATGGCACCGTTACTACAGGATGGGTTTTGGGTCTCAATGGCGGTGACCATTATGTTTGGGCTTGCCTTTGGTACAGTATTGACGATGGTTGTAGTCCCTGTTTTATATGCAATTTTTTACAAGGTTCAAGTGCCAACAGTAGTAAATAGATAATTTAAAATACACTTGAGCTGTTAATTTTCCTATCAATTTAATTAAGGATGTAGAAATGAATAAAAAATTATTAACAATCTTATCTGTCAGTATGTTTGTAACTGGCTGTGCAACGACCTATCAAGCAAATGAAGTAGAACCAGCCGGTTTTTTAGGTGCATATCATATGCTTAAAGAAGGTGGGAATGACCAGGCTCTAATGGTTTATCATCACCCTGATGTAAATAAATTATGTAAAAATTACAATAAAGTCTTGTTAGAGCCGATCACTATTTGGGTTAAAGCAGAATCCAGCGTTGCGGATGTGTCGGCTGAGGATCGTCAATATTTAAAAAACTATTTATATCAATCGGTAAAAAAATCACTGGGTAGTGATTATCAATTAGTGACTCAACCAGGTGCTGGTGTTATGCGGATTAGGGGGGCAATCACAGAAGCTGAAGGCTCAATGATAGCACTTGACGCTTTAACTTCAATTCACCCTGGTACAGTGGCAATGTCTGGTATTAAACAAATGGCACTGGGTTCTGGGTCATTTGTAGGAGAAACAGCTGTTGAGTTTTCAATAGAAGATTCTATAACTAGAAAACCATTAATGATGGGTGTAGATAAACGAGCGGGTGGGAAAAATTGGGTCAAGAAATTCAATAGCTGGGGAAAAGTTGAAGCCTCTTATGATTATTGGGCTGATAAATTGAAAACAAGATTGGCAGAATGTAGAGCTGGAAAGTTAGCAATGTAAGTATTTAGAAAAAAGGCTTTTTCTCATGAGTGTCAGAAAAAGCCTTTATCTAAATAAATTCCCACACAAGCATCTCTATTTAGCTTCATTTCATAAGGGTTGTAGCTATGAAAAATATGAATTACATTAATTTTGTCATAATTTTATTTTTTATCTCAGGTTGCTCTACCATTAAAGTGACTAGTGATTATGATCCCTCTGTTTCATTTTCTCGTTTTCAAAGTTATAAATGGATACCTGACACACCTAAAAAAACAGGTGACCCAAGAATTGATGGTAATACTTTGTTGCAAAATAGAGTTAGAAACGCCGTTGATAATAGGCTGGCTTCCAAAGGATATAGGAAAAAAAATAGTGGGAAGGTAGATTTCCTGATAACTTATCATGTCACTTTAGATAAACAAACGGAAATTCAGGTCATAAACTCCTATAACAATTATGGTCCAGGTTGGGGTTGGCGTTATGGGCGTCACTATTCTCCGTATTCAGGCTTTTATGAAAATGAAACTTTTGTACATACGTATGAGGAAGGCTCATTAATTGTAGATTTGGTTAGCCCGGAAAGTAGAGAGCTTTTCTGGAGAGGTTCAGCAACTGATAGGGTTAATTTTTCTCATACGCCTGAGCAGAAGGAACAGAAGATTAATGAAGCAGTCGAAAAACTTTTTGAGCAATTCCCTCCACAATTACAACCTGTAAATTATATAAGTTGTTCAAACCGAAGGTCCGAAATTTGTACTATGGACTATCAGCCTGTTTGTGGATTTAATTCGGATAGCAGTTCAAAAACATATTCCAACGGATGCACAGCATGTAGTGATGCACAAGTCGTTAGATATATTAAGGGAAGTTGTACAGAATAACGATAAAAGTCAAATTTTATGAATATAAAAGGTAGACAAAATAACTTTTTCTTTTTATTAACTGCATTGTTAATAATATTACTGATTTTACCCATAATTTCTGACATCTATGGAACAAGAAATTGGTTAATTGGGCATTTGACATTTTCGATCACACTTATTTTTTCAGTGTTGAGTTTGAAAGGCTCTGATAAGTGGTTAATAACAGGGGTTTTTCTTGTACTTTGTGGTGTTGCATTCAGTTCTCTTGCTCTTTATACAGAAAGTGATTTTTATTTGTGCATATCGTTGTTCTTTGATTTTTTGTTTTTGTTATTAATCATAAACATTGCGCTACAGCAGGTGATCTTTTCCGATCAAATCAATTTGCACAATGTTGCTGGTGCGGTATGTATTTATCTATTACTTGGGATTATTTGGTCCTTGGCGTATTATTTTATCAGCATCGTTATGCCTGGTTCATTTAAAGGGAATCTGTCAATCGACACACATATGCAACTGAATGATTTTGTTTACTATAGTTTTGTTACACTCACTACACTGGGCTACGGGGATATAGTCCCTTTGTCTGCAACGGCAAGGTCACTGGTTTATATGGAAGCCATTTTTGGCCAATTTTATATGGCCATTTTGGTAGCTGGCTTGGTTTCCATCCATATAAGTAATCAATCTAGAGATGGTCTATAAAAAATATTTAATAAAAACAATCTTAAAGGGTTAGTAGATATGAAAAAGTCAAAGAAATTTACAATGGTATTGTGTTTATCAATGCTAGCTAGTGGAACAGTAATGGCTAGAGACTTTATGGTTTATCCCGCACAGGGACAAAGCTATCAACAAATGGATTCAGATAAGTATCAATGTTATGGCTGGGCAAAAAATAATAGCGGTTTTGACCCTATGCAAGCATCGGCACCAGCGGCTCCTCAACAAAGTCAACAAGGTGGTTTATTAAGAGGTGGTGCGCGAGGAGCAGCATTAGGTGCCGCCATCGGGGCTATTGCGGGTGATGCTGGAAAAGGTGCTGCGATAGGTGCCACTTCGGGTGGTATGCTGGGAGCTATGCGTAGAAGAAGTGGTCAGCGACAGCAAGACCAGATGAATCAGCAAATTCAACAAGGCTATAATGCAGCAAGAGATAATTACGATCGTGCCTATTCTGCCTGTCTTGAAGGTAGAGGATACTCAGTAAAATAAACAAAGATTATTCAAATAAAAGGAACAGCGCTATGAAAAAATATTATCTTGTGGTTCTATCTGCTTTTTTACTTTTATTATCAGGTTGTGCAACTGTAACCAATGATATTCAGGTAGGAGCAGAGTTAATACCAAATTTAAAATTGAACAATTACAAAAGCTATGATTGGATGAGTTCACATGGGATTTTGAAAGACCCAAACAAGACTTGGCAATCGCCTAAGATAAATATTGCGGGTGATATTAAATTTTTAATTGATCGTGAATTACGTAAGCGTCATATATACAGTACCAGTGGGACACCGGAGCTGGCAGTAAGTTTTTTTGTTGGCATTGATATGGAAAATCAAGAGATACAATTAGACCAGGAAACAAAGTTAAAATTAAATAAAAAAATTCCTAAAGGCGCTTTAGTTGTCACCTTAATTGATGTGGAATCCGGACAAGTTGTTTGGCTAGGTGAAGCCGTTGCAAATATTCAAGAAAATGTGACTGATGAAGTGGTTCGTGAACGTTTGGACTATACAATCAGAGAAATGTTTAAATTGTTGCCATAACGCATAAGTAGCAGAGCTATCTAAGTATGGCAGTGATATTGAAAATAAATAGTTTTCAAGATATGGAAAGTCGTGAAGAAGAGATTATGGCTATTTGTAATGAAGCAAATAGTCATATCATTTTAGATTGCTCCTTCATATAGCAGCTCATCCACAAGCAATGAAAGTCAAAATTAATTTGTGGCTTTGTCCAATCAAGCTACAAATTATTACATTAAACATTCAGGAGAAACACATGATGAAAAAAATTTTTATTCTTCCCTTTGTGGTTTATACATTGATGGGTTGTGTGAGCTCGGATGTGAAGGAAAGTGATTTTTCTGCAGACTTGAATCGTGCTGAAGTCACTGAACAAACAATCAAAAATGAACAAAAGAATGTTGATAGTCAGTCGCAGGTCGATCCCAAAGTAATTGCGTTATTGCAGGGAATGGGAGAATTACTGGCATCGTCTAAACAGTTTTCTTTTAGTGCTTTAACGTTAAAAGAGCAGGTACTACCTACTGGGCAGAAGCTGCAATATGATGCAAACATCCATGTCGATATTAAGAGACCTAATGCTTTTTTGGGTAAGATGAGTAGTGGAGCAAAGAATAAAAATCTATTTTATGATGGGAAAAGTCTAACGCTATTGGACCTGAACAATAATTTTTATGCTACAACTGAAGCACCAGGAAATATTGATGATACTTTAGATTTCGTGATGGATAAATATGGCGTATCAATGCCATTAGCCGATTTTTTATTTGCTGATATTAATGCCACACTCACAGAAAATATTCAATCTGGCTTTTATGTTGCTTTAACGGAAGTTAATGGAACAAAAGCGCATCACTTAGCCTTTACACAGGAAAATGTTGACTGGCAAATTTGGATCAATGCAGAGGGGCAACCAAGCCCAGTGAAATTTGTTATTAATTACAAAAACAAAACGAGTGAACCTCAATTCATGGCTTTTTTTCAAGATTGGAATTTAGCTCCTAGCCTGAAAACTACAGATTTTAATTTTCAACCATCAAAAGAGATGGTTAAGATTGAATTTATTGAAGTAGATGAATAATAAATGGGTATTAATATGATTAAAATAAACAAAATTTATTCCACATTAAGTCTCTTATTACATAGGGTGAATGTGATTTTTTCAGTGGTATTCATATCTGTAATTTTTATTGCTACAACAATTGAAGATGTTTCTGCTAGAAGCTTTGGAGGAAATAGATCTTCAAGTGGCGGTGGCAGATCGAGTGGTGGTCGAAGTTTTAATAGAAGTAGCTCAGGTAGTCTTCGTTATTCGGGAGGGAGTAGTCGAGATAGAAGTTCTAGAAATAGAAGCAGCAGTAATATTTCTAGACAACAATCTTTAGGAAGCAATAGACAAAGTAGTTTTAATAAAAATAAGCAACAATATGGTCAACAGGCTAAAAGTCGATATCAGCAGTCTGGGAAAACGATTAATAAAAACAATCTAAATAATAGCACCAAAGATAGTCTTAATAGAGAAGACTGGCAAAATCATAATAACCAGGCTAGAGACGATCGACAGGGGCATCAACTTGAAAAACAGGAAAATCGGCAAGATCATCAAAACCAGAATAGAGAAGACTGGCAAGGTTATGGTAAAGATATTCAACATGAAAGAATGGAGTATGCTGAAGATCATTATTATCGAGGCGGGTACTATGGTGGTGGACATTATTATGGTAATAGTGCGGCCGTTGCAGGAGCTGCAGTCGCAGGTGTTGCAGTTGGAGTAGCTATCGGGAGCACAGCATCAACTACGGTAGTTGTCGGCTCAACGGTGACAGTTTTACCTACTGGACATTCCTCATTTGTTATCAATGGTGTGACTCACTATTCTGTTGGAGGCTATTATTACAGACCTTATTATCGTAATGGTGCAACTGTGTATGTTGTAGTTAATAATCCATATTAAATTAATCTATCTGACCTAGGAATTATTAATGAAACCAACTAGATCCTCTGAATTGAAGCAGTTCAAGTCTATGCCTTTGTGGTATACCATCAGAGGTTCTGCTATGTTTTTTTTCGGTGCAGCGGTTGCGACAATGTGTGTTATTGCTCCAAATGTGCAAATGTTGGGCGAGAAATTTTCCTGGATTCCAGTTGTTGGAGTGATTGTTTTTATTGTTGGCATATTACGTGGAATTGATGCTTATATGTCCAGGACGGTTCAAGGTTTCTTGCTTAATATGCAAGGAGGCGTACTTGATGTTTTTGTTGGATTGCTTGTATTGTTTAGTATTAACGGTGAACCAAAAGATTTAGTTCTTTTAGTTACGGGCTATATGCTTACGCAGGGGGTTCTTCGCAATGTTCTTTTATCTGCAGTAACCCTTCGCAACCCAAAATCAAGCAGGATAACAGGCTTAATTTCTATTGTTTTAGGTATTTTAATATGGCTTGGCTGGCCTACATCGCAGCCCTGGTTTCTTGCCTTTTCTTTGAGCGTGGATATTGCTTTTAGAGGTTGGGCTTTAATCATGCTTGCAGCTTCAATAAGAGCTGATTCTGTTGTAAGTGATTAATTATCCAAGTTGAAAAAAATCGACCAATATCGTTGTCCAAGGTATATGGTAATAAAAAATGACAATAAAGAAAGTAACAAAATAGGCAATTTGTATGTGTGATTTTGGTTCACTTTGTGCCAGTGCCATAGAAATAAGCAACCAGGCAAAGCCTGGAACGGGTGCAACCGCATAAGTTGTAATACAAAAAATAAGTAATACAAAGTCTCTGTGTTTATATAACAAGCTATTAGTTGGTGATAAGAAACAGAAGGCAACAACAATTTGATCTAAAACATTCCACCAGGATGCAAGCAAAACTAATAAGTGAAATTGTGCTGAAACAGGAGCAACTTCACCATGAAATAGTGTGGGTGAAAACTGATAGGCATCTAATAACTTTCTAGCATCATCAATTTGCTGATAGCTGATATGTCCAAATAATACGGCAAAGTCTTCAAAGCGGTCATCCGCTAAAAATAGATATCGAAAAAAAGTACCATTCATATAATCTGCAGCACTAATTTTCTGAAAGCTTGCCAGCAAGAAAACCAGACCAATTAAAATGCGTGCGTTGTTTGCTAATATTCTAGTGGAAGATTCGCGATAACTAGTTAAAAAGAGAGTTAAGCACCATAAAGACAATAAATATGCGTGATTGTCAGCCATAGGCCATTGATCAAACACTCTGAATCCAGTTAATAAAAATATACTGAACCATAATAGGGGGTGCTTGCAAAATCGATTTGATAACAAACCTATTGCAGCTAAGCTCAGTATCAATGGGCGAGTGTATGTGTTGCCGACCTGAGTTAATACCAGGGTCAGTAATGTTAATTGTATACTGAGCTCTGCTACATTTTTTTGGCTAAGTTCTTTTAAAGATAAGTACTGCGATATTTTTTTCAATGAGTTGTCTGGTAATCTATCGTGTTTAATTTTTGGTAGCTGGGTCTCAGTGTTTCTGAATCATAATCAGTCCTCCATATTTCAACTCGAATAAAAGGCGCGCTATGTTGGTTAATTGCCAGGTAGTTTTCTAGTTTGATGGCTAAGGGAGGTGGAAGCAAATAATCATCCAAGCTTGCTGGTCTTTTTGTCCGCCTTCAGCCGTGTAGCAAAGTTGCGTAGCCTGCTATGCGCCTCTTGCTACACGACTGAAGGCAAACAAAAATCCTGCTCAATAATGGATGATTATTTATTTCCAGCTCCCTAAGTTTGTAATGTTTTTGTTATCTGGCAAACTGCGTACCTGTTTGCTTAGCTGTGATAAATGCTCAGGAATTTCAATTTGTTCCTGAATAATGTCGTAGCTAAGTGTAAAAACCTTTATGGAGCGTGAAGGGCCATAATCGGTTGTTGAAAACATACCATAACCACTCCCAAGCCATGGACGAAGCTGATGGTTAATTGTCCTTGACATTGAGGATAATGTCTATCTCGACACGAGTGATAAGTACCCACGTAAAATTAATTTAACAAAAAAACACCGTCATTCCTGCGTGCTCTTAGCAGGAATCCATACGATTTAAGCAGTAGATTCCCGATAAGAAAACTCGGGAATGACGAAAATAAAAACATTAAGTTAATTATTCTTGCCTACTTATTGTGGTCGCTCATAACCACAGTGGTTCACGCTGATTAACAGATAAAGACGTTCCGATTTAGCGTTTAACGTTTTTTTGTGTAAAAATTAAGACATTAGGGTCTAATAGGGTTAACAGGGAGAAAAATCATTAAATTTATACATACATCAGATTGGCATATTGGTCGTTTATTCCAAAATATTTCATTATTGGACGATCAATGTCATGTACTAAGGCAGATAAAAAATTATGCAAAAACGCATGATGTAGATGCGCTTATTATTGCGGGTGATATTTTTGATCGATCTGTCCCTCCTGCAGATGCAGTTGAAGCGTTAGATGATTTTCTTGATGAAATTACCGCTGAATTAAGTATACCCATTATTATGATTTCAGGGAATCATGACAGTGCTGAACGCTTGGGATTTGGTGCAGGGCATATGCGTCAATCTGGGCTGCATATTTTAAATGCGTTAGATGATGTCACTACGCCTGTGGTGATAGAAACAAAATC
>ENA-ORXI01002207-ORXI01002207.1-sediment-metagenome-genome-assembly--contig:-NODE-2207-length-14209-cov-5.240943_pt1 | contig 14209 bp, 8 predicted proteins | sample MGYA00237861_ERZ511468 | MGnify/ENA primary metagenome ERZ511468 (study PRJEB26299, sample SAMN06266213) | sediment metagenome | isolation source: Hudson Canyon methane seep mesocosm | place: USA:Hudson... | reverse complement strand
ACGCGATTTGATGAGCTGGATAATATCTTAAAACATGCACGTATTAGCAACGCACCTAAATTTGCAGACAAAGAAACGACAGACTCTTTTGCAGAATCATTAATGCCTGCAATAAAAAGAGATGCAACCTGTTTGCTTTATGTTGCATTGACACGAGCAAGAGAGAAAATCTTATTAGAATGGCCTTCACATCAGATAGAAAAATCTTATAGTTATTTACATGTGCTACAAGGTGAAGGGAGCTCAGCCATTAGCCTCAATGAAAAAGGAATGATAATCAATGCAACAGCGTTTAAAGCAAAAGTTATGCAATGTGAGAAAGGTAAACCAGAGGGGTATGATAAACAGATTAAAGTAGTAACAAACAAGCTCCCTGTTGAATTTAGAGCATCAATTAAGAAATCCACTAATAAACAAAAATTCACCCCAGAATCAATTTCCCCATCAACATTGCATAGTACTAAATCAGTAAAAAAAGCTAAAAAAGGAAAAATGCAGACTATTGATTTAAAACAATCTATTAACTTAAGTATAAAACTCTCGGCTGATGAAAAAGGCACATTAATTCATCGGTGTTTAGAAATATTGAATGGTGATGAAAGTAGAAAATCAGTAATAGAAAATGCAATAAACAACCAGTTACCAGAAAGTGATATTCAACAAATTGTGGGTTTCAGTAGAGTGTTTGAAAAATGGTTACAGGAAGAATTTAATCCTGTTTCTATAGGCAGAGAAGTGTCAGTTCTTTCGTTAGATAAAAATAACAGTGTGGTGACTGGTTTTATCGATTTGTTAGTGGAAACCAAAGAAGGTTATTGGATTTTGGATTATAAGTCTGATCGAACAAAAGACATTGAAACTCGATATCAGGAATATAAGCCTCAATTAGAGCTTTATGCTGAAATGGTTGGTTATTTAAACAGGGGAAAGGTAGTTTTGGGTGTGGGGATTGTTTGGATGCATAGTGGATTTGTAATGATGGAAGGTTAACCATGCAATATATATCGACTTATGGACCAGACTTTGTACAGCAAAACTTTTGGAGGATAGAGCAATAATTATAGGTTGGCTCTAAATTCACATTTAAGTTAAAAAACAGTTTCGAAGGAGTGTTGAAATGTTCTATGTAATGACTGAAAAAGATAAGGGTTTATTGCGTCCTCTTAGTGGGCGTGATCCTATGGGGATTTTGCCCATATGGCAACATCGAGCTAGGGACGTTGTACCGCACCTTACTGCTGCCAGCAGGCATCTAGATGGCTTTCATGTACTGCTTTCTGCGCTGGCATGGTGGCCGGAATTTTCAAAAAAATATAATCAACCAACTAAAAAGTTAACCGTTTATTTTCTTTTAGTTGAGCAAGCCTTTGCTCGTGCGTGTACGCTGAAGCAAACACAATGGAATTTGCCAGGGAGACGACGTTTGTTGATAGGTAATCCTGTTTTTATAGGGTTAAAGCCAGAGCACCACCTGCTTGGAGGCCAGCTGCAAAACGGTGTGTGGGGGTTGTACCGTGGCCCAGCTGAGAGTGCTTATCTTATTGATAAGCAGAATGCTGTTAACCGCAATATCATTGAGAAAATAAAAAGTAAATCGAAAGTCGTTGAGTTATTGTTCCCTTACATTATCAAGGAATTTAAACAACAATCAGAGGACGGGGTAAAGATTGCCGTGAGAGGTAATCATAAGTTGGTCTGTGAATTGTCAAAAATAATTGAGAGCTACCCCTTCGCGAAACTGATTGATAAACCTTTTTTGTCTCCTACTGAACCTGACACCACATCTACTGTCGTCTCTCTAATGCGGCAACAAATAAAGCATGATACGTTTACGCCGCAAAGTTTTATTTTGCAAGCTAAAGTGAAAATTCCTGAGCACGCTAAGACATTTCAGCATTTGATTAATTGCGAACATTATATAGCGATTATTGAATCTGTCTTTGATTGGTTATGCACAGGTTTGTCATCTAGTGTTGAAGAAGCTGCGGAAAAACTGAAGATCAATATGGATGATTTGAAATCAGCAAGTGAGGAATTTGAAAGATCGGGAGAGTACCCTGATAAAAGCCTGGTTTCTAAGCGCATAAAGATGCTGAGAAATTTGAAGTTGGATAATAAGCAAACTTTGATAGAGACAATACTTGATATGCATAAAACTGTTAGTGAATCGCGCAATAATATGCCTTGGATAACCATTCAAGAAAATGGCCGGTTTGATATAGTCGTGTCACGCGGATTGCCCACAGAAGACCAATTGAATCCAGGTACATCTTGGCGTAACAGTTATTACCTAGATTCCCTGTTTAATCTTACTAGCCAATTTTACAAAGTTGGGATACGAAAATGAATAATGATAACCCAAACACCATCAGGAATCGACTATTTAAAATTTGTGGCCTTTTTGAAAAGATTGATGTTGCGCTATTTAGTACTTTTAATTTTAATGGCGATTTTTTTGAAGAAAATGTACTACCAGCCCTGTTCGTTATTGATGAAGATACTAACAGGGCAGTAAGGTCTCGAGAAGTACACAAAGCCCTCGCTAAAACTTCTGTGGGGGTATTCTATGACCCCTCTGTAGCCAAACCCAGTGGCAAGGATTATCGCTATACCCATTACCCAATTTTTATATCTGGTAGTCTATTTCATGCGAAAAATGTATTTCTTATAGGCACTATTAATAATACCCGCTGGATTTATGTCGCGACATTATCTGCAAACCTTACTCTTTCAGGTTGGGGGGCTAATTGTGAGGTGATGGCAGATACTTGGATTCATTCTAGCTCTGAACAACCTTGGATAGCAGTAGATCACTATTTCAACTGGTTGAAAAAGCAATTAAAGATTAGTGAAAAAGTAGAAAGTTCTTTATCAACTGCTCTCAAACTTATTTCTGATCCAACATATAAACGGCGAACATTGGCAGACCCAGAACAGGGGACATTGACAGAAAAAAAGAGTGTGCGACTGTACTTCTCTCCCGTGCATAAATCTTTCTGGAGTTTTGTTTGTGAGAATGTTAATGAAATAAGTTCAATTGAAATAGCATCGCCTTATTGGGGTAGTGTGTGTCGATGCATAGCATTATTGGGAGATGAAGTTGCTTTTGCGAAAGGTTTGGATATTTCATTGGTGATGGGGCATTTGCCACCAACAATGCATAAAACTGGTTTGGGTAAAGATGATTTCAATGAACTGAATAATCAATGGCAGCAGATAGAATACTCTCTCTGGAAAAATGAAGAGGGACGGTTTCATCACCTTAAGCTTTATCGATTAGAAACAGACAAAGGAACGGTAAGTGCTGCAGGTTCCTGCAATTTTTCATATCCTGGCCTGTTATGGAATCTGAGTGCGAATGTATTCGGTAATGTTGAGTCAATGATGCTAAATTTGCATAAGGGTATTAAATGGTCTACCGAAAAAGCGATAAATAATGATTTTGGTGAGGAAAGTACAGCGGACGATGCCCCTGCTCCTTGGCCTTTCTATATAACTGTTTCCTATGATTGGAAGTCCAGTGAATATACTTGGTCATTAAAAGGCAACCTTGGTAGCCAACAGGCGTGTTTGAGGTTGTCGGGTTATGAAATTTCTATTGATAAAACAAGCAGTAAAGGAAAGCAGGGAGGGAAGTTAATGAATTCACTATATACCGTTAAGTCAGAACAATTTGGTGAAATGATTGGTTGTGTAATCGAGTTGAATCTTGATTACTCAACCAGAGAGTATTCAACTCCTTTAGCAACCGAGATGATTTTGCAATCATGGCTGCAGGGGGGGGTAAATGAGCCAATTCCAAAAGATGATGGTGATGGTGATGGTGATGGTGATGGTGATGATTCTCCAACAGCTAAAAAAGAAACTACTATGTTTTTTGAATTCTTTGATTTTTATCGAGCTACGGCAGGTTTCGAGGCCAAATTAATTGCATGCGTTACCGATGATGAAACGCTGGATTTGTTGCTATGGCGATCAGACAGTGTTGTTTCTCTTGGTTTAGCTATAATTGCTTCAACACAAAGTTCAACGACCAAGTACCTTGTGCTGAATGAGTGTATTCGATTAATGAAACTTAAAACTAAAGCTCCTGAACTTGAAAAAGACTCAAAGAAAAAGCTGACACTTTACATTAAGAAATTAAATAGCAAGGTTAGTAAGTATCGTGCAGATATCATGAAGGAATTATCACAAGAGCTTAACAAGGATATGGATATTGATGCTGATGCTGCAAAACTTTTGGGGTGGTATGAATCGAAATTAAGGAGAGCTGTCCTATGATTCAAGTTACTGATGTCAGAAAATTGCTTAATTTTTCTGGTATGAATGATGTTGGAGCTAGTCAAGCAATGGTTTTAATGCAGGAGGAAGGTGTAGCGGCTCTGTGTAATATCCTTGAAAAAAAGCATGTAGCTTATCTTGCCGATGAGGTGGGATTGGGGAAAACAATGCAGGCCTTGGGTGTTATTGCCATGCTTAAAAACAAAAAACCCAAGGCGAATATTCTTGTCATCACTCCTAGAGAGATTGTGCAGCAGGGTTGGGTGAATGAATTTCTGAATTTTAAAGAAAATATTTATCTTGGTAATTCCCTTCCAGGCTCTTTCTCGAGAAAAGACAATCTTTATGAATGGCTAGAGAGTTCTTCGCCAACTAATGACACGATCCCGTTGTTACGGCATACCAGCTTTAGTCGGCCTGCCTTTGTTACTAGTGATGATTTAGCAGATGCCTGGAATCAGCTCTGTGGTCATTGGCAGAAGATCAACGGAATTTGTTTACCAAATACCCCCCCATCGTTAGCTAAAGATGATTATAGTACTCATTTCAACATGTCTGTAGCACATGCCATTGAGAAGAAGTTTGATAACAAAGGGTGTGTTTTTGATCTCGTTGTTGTTGATGAAGCCCAGTGTTTGAGGAATACTGAAAACCAAACCAATAAGGTATTGCATACACTGTTTAATGGACGGGTGAAAAATTGGTTATTTCTTAGTGCAACGCCTGCACATTCAGGTGTTAGTAACTTACAATCAGTCTTGAATCATTATCCATTGCAGCCACTGCAAGGTAAATTACTTCCCAATCATCTGTTTGAAACAGGTGATGATTATTCGAAATTATTAAAGCAACTATCGAAATATATGATCAGGCGTCCAAGAACCTATCATGTTAATAATCGGATATATCATAAAGCTGATTATCGCAAAGATGATAATACATCACTTGCTATTAGCTGTGATACAGTGTTGTCTACACTAACAATCGCTTTAGTTCAGAAAAACTTAGTTCAGGTGCTTTCAAACAATGAAAAAGTGCATAAGCTAGGTTTTTTTCGTGCGGGTTATATGGCATCGTTTGAATCATTGGATGATTCAATTCGAGAAGGAAATAATAAAAAGACTAAGGGTGATGTTGCTGATAAAAATCCAACTAATCTTGATTTCCACAACGAAAAAAATCAACCTAACCCTAAGGAAGATGCCCCCGATGTGGGCTTCGTCGGAAGGATGTCTGCTGATTTTAAAAAACAATTTTCAATGATGGATTTACCACATCCAAAAATTGATGAAGTGGTAAAAGAAATATCTGTGAATGCATTCGGTTCTGAAATAAACAATATCTCAGGTGGCCGAAAAACACTGGTGTTTTGCCGCAGAGTAAGTTCAGTTTCTGCGCTTCGTGACAGGATAATGGTCAACTATCTTTCAAGCATAGAAAAGCGTTGCCGGCGTGTATGGAAAGTTGAGCTGGATTGGGAAGAAGGATTGAGCGATATTGCCCAAGAGGGTGATGATGACCTTCATTTTGAACCAGGGCAAGACCCAACCCTAGGTAATGGAATTATTGAAGATGTTAAAAACAAATTCCGCGTTGCTGGTAAGGTAAAGGGATGGTTGCAACGATTTCGAGTTACTTTTGAAGATGGTAGTAAGAATGCCGAGTTTTTTGAGGAAAACTGGTTTTTGCGCTTATGTATGGAAGGTGGTATTGCTTTTGAGAAGGCCTATGACAATGTTCCACAACGAATATGGGAAGAAGCGCTTGTGTTTGCCACAAGGGGTGAGAAAAGCCAAAAGCGACATAAGCGTCGCATGCACAGATATATTGTTTGGAATTGCCTAAAGCGATATGCAAATGAAGTGTTTGGGCTGGATGAGGCTGGTTTTTTATTTTGGACGGAAGTTCTCTCCAATATATTTGCAGAAGAAATTATTAATTCCTCTTATAATGAAAATCAATTAGGGAAGAAAAATTTTTCAGATAAGTCAATCCTTAATTTTAAATATTTCTGGTATTTTTTTGATAGTTCTGATAACACCTCAGGCTTGACACTTCCTGGAAAACTCGGTGTTAGAGATATCTCTCTTATTTATGAAAGGCAGGTGCTAAAAACAGTTTTATATCGTTATCTATTACTATCTGATGCCGTGGTTGATCTGTATTTTGCGGAGAAAACGGGTACAAAAAATATGCACTCTCAGTTTTTTAACTGGTTTGTAAGTGATGATATTGATGCCATTAGATTGCGTGATGTTTTTTGCGAGTGGATAGAAAACAGAGCACTCATATTTCGTAGTGCTTTTGCTGAACATGCGCCATTGAATGTATTAGCTCGTAGAGAGAGTTTCGAGTATTTGTATGCTATGGAGCCAGTTATGGCTATTACTGGGGGCAGTGGTGATCGCAAACGTTTAGTGCAGCAATTCAATATGCCAGGATTACCTTATGTTGTTGTTGGTACAGATACCTTGCGTGAGGGCGTGAATTTGCATTTGTTCTGTCATCGCGTTATGCATTTTGGTGTTGCTTGGACATCTGGCGATCTGGAACAAAGGGTAGGAAGGGTTGACAGGTACTTTAGCTTGATTGAAAGGCGATTGAAAAAACACGCTGATGATCCAGAAGTTCACCAGCCTGAGTTAACGATTTTGTACCCTTATCTCTGTGAAACGCTGGAGAAACGCCAAATTGATGTTGTATTGGAAAGGAAAGCTGTTAATGAAAAACTTATGGATTCACCATTGGTTGGCTCCAGAAATACTGATCATCAAGATATTTCCATTGATGAATATGTATTACCAGAGATTAATAATAACCTTGTAGATGCCGACTGGTTTTCAGTCGCTAAACATCTGAAGGGAAATAAGCGTTGAAAAATGCCGAATACACTATTTGGATTCAACTCCGAAATTATTTTTTTGCAATCTCGTAAATCATTTCTTCATTTACAGAAATAGCCTTCTGTCTTCGGTAAGGGTACCCATCTGTAACTCATAGTATTATATGAAAAAAGTGGGTATTTACATGACTGAATTGGAAACTGTTCAGCACTGATTCACTAATCAGCAGTATGAGCCATATCCATAAATGAGAGGTTTCTTTAGTAATTATGGAGTTATTGTTTGGTTTAATTTAGTGTGAAAAATAAGTGTATGTATTTTTAAAGATTAAAACTCAGCGCTAAACCCAATAGACCGATGAGAATCTTCATTCTTAAAACCAACTTCAGCTTTAAGCTCTTGAATAAACAGCTCAACATTATCCATTTCACCCATCACTGTGAGTTTTCTTTTAACCGCAGCAAAGTCACCTGGTGTTAGAAATTCCAATGCTGACAACTGCTTTTTAAGTACCCCATTCTTACGAGGAGAAAGGGGTGTAATAACATCGCCTAAAAAACCTTTCAATAATTTCCATGCCTGTTCCGTTTTAAGATAAGTAAATTCCAGTTTAAAATCAAAACGTCTAAGGGCGGCAGCATCCAAATCATTCATTAGATTAGTGGAGCAAATAAAAATACCTTTAAAGTTTTCCATCTGAACCAGCAACTCATTAACTTGCGTGGTTTCCCAGCTATGTTGACTGTTTTTTCTATCACGTAAAAAACTATCGGCTTCATCAAGCAACAACAAGCCTTTTTCCTGTGTAGCTTGTTCAAACATTTTGGCTATGTTTTTTTCAGTATTACCCACATAGCAATCGATAATGTCTGAAGCCCGTTTTGCTATCAAGGGTATATCAAGGTATTCAGCCAAGTATTTTGCATAAGCACTTTTGCCAGTACCAGGTGCACCGTAAAAACAAAGCCGTCCTTCACCAGAACATTTTAACCCCTCAGCTATTTTAGCTAGAGGTGCTTCAGTATTAATCAACGAAGGATCATAAAAGCCAGCAGGAGAGGGATTAACTGCTTTGTATTGGTGTCCCATTGCTTTTAAGGTATTGCCAATGATATCTTCAAGACTTTTCTCAATTAATTCAGGATTGGTTTCACCAATAATTTGATTCACTCGGGTTGCTCTATTAATTACCGCAGGGGGTAAATGGTCTAAATGTGACATGCGATCAATCCATTCCTTACTAACAGATGTCTCTTTAAGCGAGTCTGCCAACATTTGTTTTCTAATAGAATGGCTAGGCACGGGCAACTCAAATACCAAATCAAAGCGACGTAGGAAAGCTTCATCCATGCTGCCAATATCATTAGATAACCAAAAAGTAGGGACGGAATTATGCTCCAATAATTGATTAATCCAGCCTTTATTAGATTGTGGCTTTCTGCGACTATTACCCATCAGTTGCGTAAAGGCATCTATTTGAAATAAATCTTCAATTTCATCAAACAACAAGCATTGCTGTTGACCTTTTTCTAATAGTTTTTGCGCAAGCTGGCAGGCAGTGACGCGTTCTTTACCCGATAAAATGTCGCCATCCTCATCTTCAACACTGATTTCATATAATTTAATCTTTAGCTCGTCAGCTAAAGTGCGTACCCACTGCGTTTTTCCAGTACCTGGTGAGCCATAAATTAAAACATTTGCTCCGCATATCTTTTTATCACAAACGGTTTGCAGGTAAGCAGATAAACGAGAATAGTCTTTCTTAATATGAGTAAAATGCTCAGGCGTTAACGTCGCTACAGGGGCAGGGGTAATAAAAGAAGAAAACAATGACTCAATATTTTGTTGAGGGCTGTCCAAAGCGCTACAAAAACCTGATAACAGATCAAATTTACGATCTATATTATTGGCGGATGAATCAACTTTTAATAAGCCCGACTGATATAACAAGCCCTCTTTGTTTAATGTTTCAATGACCACCTTTTCAGAAATATCAAGAATACGCGCTAAATGTGAATAAAAAACGCGGTTGCTAAGTTGACCAAATAAATCATAGCAATTGCCATAATCAGGATCTAATTCGATCAAGGTAGCAAACAACATAATCTCAGTTTCAACCGCATTCATACCAAAGTGCTGGTTAATTTGTTGTAGATTAATAAATAAAGCCCCTTGGCGAGCGATGGAGGTTGCTAAAAGCTGTTGACAGCAACTTTTAATTTTCTTATAGCGAACGGATGGTTTTACATCCTCCAACTCATCTTCTTTAAAACCAAGTAATTGAAAGGTTTCATCTTGATTAAAGCGTTCTCCAGACAGTTTTTTAGCACCGCGACAAAATAACAGACTGCGGCTAAACCAAAATTGTTTTAATTGATCTATACATAGGTCATCAGCAGATGAAATATCTTGGTTTACGTTGCCAAGAGATAAATCTAATGTTACTGGTGTTAATGAACGATGCGTAGTCATAATAAATCTCCAATGTTGTAAAAAGTTACCACCACAAAAGAACCCTTTTGAAGTGGTTATAAGCCCTTTTAAATTTAGATTTTTTTGATCATAGCTGTCGATAGCTATTTTTTCCTTTATGGCAGCACAACAGATTGACTTGAATGATCATTCGGTTAGAAACTGAAATTAGTTGAGTTGCCTTTTCTAGAAGTAAAGCTAATGTTTTTGTAGGTGATAAATGATGCGCAGTCATAATAAAGCTCCAATATTGTAAAAAGGATGGCCTATTATGGTGTTTATATACGACAATTAGCGCCTATTTTAATGAATTAAATTCATTATTTTGAAAATAATCAGGCTTTTTTAAATCATCAAATTATTACGGTCACATCATATTTTGTTTTATCTTTAGACTATACTTTTGGCATGCTTTACTGAAAATTAAAGCTGCAACAATTGAGTTGGTATGAAAATGAAAAAGGATGCATAGTGACAAAATCTGAATTGATTGAAAGAATGGCGGCTAAGTCAGTCTATCTAACCCACACCGATACACTTTTGGCTGTAAACACCTTATTAGAAGAAATGGCCAAAACGTTAGAAAAAAATGAAAGAATAGAAATAAGGGGTTTTGGTAGTTTTAGTTTACGCCACTTTTCTCCAAGGCAAGCTCGCAACCCAAAAACAGGGGAAACGGTTCAAGTAGGGTCACGCTCAGCTATACATTTTAAAGCAGGGTTAGAAATGCGAGAAAGAATAAAGAATAGCCGCCAACGGATTATTCCCATTTAGTTGGTTACCATTGTTTTCTAAAGTAATGGAATTTATGCTGCTTGCCACTCGATTTGATCATCATTTAAATTTTCAGCCAAGACTGCGTCACCGACTTGAAAAAAGTGCCATTCAAAATGTTCATTGATAGGCAAGTCATCCATAATTTCATAATCAATTTCGGTATTATCTTGGTCATTCATAAGGTATCTTCAGTAATGTGACTATTAATATATCGACACAAGCAACAAAATCTTTTGCACTGGATCACATTTTGATGAATATTTTTTAAATGTGTGATGAAGGTCTATTTTAAAAAAAGCCAAATAAGCTGAACATTGCGTTTAAAAAGGAAAGTATATGCCATTCAATTTATCAGAAACATTGGTCGTAGGCATATCAGCAACTGCGCTATTTGATCTAAAAGAGGCAGATAAAGTCTTTCAAGATAAGTTCAAGGAAGACAAAAATACAGCGATAGCTGAATATAGAAAATATATGCTTGAAAGGGAGAATGAAGCTCTTAATGATGGAACAGGTATGCCATTAGTGAAAGCACTTCTTGAACTGAATAAATATCAGCCCGAAGGTGAAGCTCCGTTAGTTGAAGTCGTGGTTATGTCGAGAAACAGTCCTGAGACAGGGATTAGAGTACTGCAAAATATTAGGAATAATCGACTGGAAATATCAAGACATGCTTTTACAGGTGGTGAATCGGTTGTGGATTATCTTGACGCTTTCGATGTTGATCTGTTTTTAACAACAATGGTTAAAGATGCTCAAAAAGTCATTGACAGCAAAACATGTGCGGCAGCTATATTAAAAAGCCCACCTGCAAATCCCAAGGAAATACCCGAAGGCCAAGTCAGAATAGCCTTTGATGGTGATGCGGTGTTATTTGATGAAAGCAGTGAAATTGTTTATAGAGCGGAAGGGTTAGATGTCTTTAATAAAACAGAAGACCAGCAGCAGAACGAACCGATGCTAGAAGGTCCATATGCTGCTCTATTAAAGAAGCTATCAAAACTACAAGAACGTCTGCCATTTAATGTGGAGTTTTCACCTGTACGTATTGCAATAGTGACAGCCAGACATCAATGTTGTTGACTTAAGCATAAACTCCTAATCCAGCTGGAGAAAGCAAAGATGAAAAAGCATAATTTCAGACCTCCTAACCCAACTCTCTCCAGCAGGAGAGGGCTTAAGTCAACAGCATTGCCCCCTAAGATAATCCATGGCTAATGCCCTGCTGTTAGCTTTTTCGCATTTTCCGATGACTTATTCCACCCGAATACAAACTGTAGCCGAACAACACTGCTATCCAGATCTTCATCACCAAACAGATTAGAACTGTAACTCGTGCGTATGGCAACGTTATGCGTCACTTGATAATTCAAGGTAAAACCAAGGTTGCCAACCTCAAGCTTGTCCCCAACGTCAACGCCATTTATTTCTGACTGGAAACCGCCTCGGTAAAGTAAGTCCAGAGAGCCATAAAAGTTGGTTGTAAAATCATGAGTCAGATGTGCTTCTAGTTGAAGCAGGGGTTCATTTTCCAGGCTCTGCCCCATAAATTCGTCATTCTCACCGAACAGCCAGATTGAGGGAGTTAATTCAAAGCTCGACATGTAACCAGGGCTAAACACACCGAAATGATATTTGAAAGGCAAGGCAAAACGGCCATACCAACGATTAAGTCCCATATTCACCAGCTTGTCTTCATCATACTTGCCGATAGGAAATGCCATCATCACTGCAGCATCAAGAGTCCAGTTTGGTTCGTAGTTTAATACATCGACGTTACTCTTTAGTTTTGGGGTACCAAAAAGATTAATATCGAGCTGCATGCTGGGATCAGCAAAACCCGAGCTGGACTGACTGAACGAAGCACCTGGTGCGATGCCCTGGGGGGTAAAGCCTTCAAGACTTACATCGGCATCAAGTTCAACGCTACCCCCTGCGAGGTTAACGGCAAATGTCGACGGCCGATCAAACAGCGTCAAATGATGAGCCCAGGTAGCAATAAAGAGGTTGGCCTCAGCATCTGCATCTGGATAGATGTATTGATCTGGGGCGAATTGTTGGCTACCTGAAGCTTGCATGTCTAAGTTTAGGTACTGGAAAGACACTACATTAGTCCCCTCTCTCCCATGCCAGTAGGCACGTGCTCCATCGTCTACGGCAATAGCCGGTCCGCTTAACAACAAAATAACGGTTACAAATGTAACAATGGCCATCAATTGCGTTTCTTTATTTCCAATTTTCATATCTTTTTTTCCTTATTTGCCGAGTAGTTCTTTAAGTTTTTTATAGGGAATCGCTTCCATACCGCGCATAGGTGGGTAATCATCAAACTCCGGAACCGAATCGGGAAGTGCTTTTCTCGCTCTTTCAAAAGGTGACCTTTTTCCAATAATCACCCCATTTGTCTTCACATACTCATCCCATAATGCGATAAGTGCCTTCTTTTTCTCCGGGAATTTATCGGATAGGTCATACTGTTCACCTGGATCCTCAGCAAGGTTGAATAGCTGCCAGTCCTCAGTACCAAAAGGTCGATAAAGCCAGCTGATTTTCCAGTCTCCCTGACGAATTGCCCCGTTGTTAAATAACTCCCAACCCAGCCAATCATCTGAGGTCCGGGGAGACTGGGTGCTTCCATCAAGCATTCCCACCCAGGACTTGCCCTGCATGGGAGCTATTTCGTGCCCTTTATAGGTCGAGGGATACTCAATACCGGCTAACTCTAGTATGGTTGGCGCGATATCCATGGTATGTAATACAGCCTTTTTATTGAGTTTTCCAGCACCCGTCACGCCGGGACCACTGACGATTAGTGGCGAACGAATACCGCCTTCTGAAACCCATCCTTTGTAAATTCTAAAAGGCGCCATGGATACTTGTGCCCATGCTGGTCCATATTCTGCATACGTGCCCTTGCGACCAAGAGAGTTGTGCCCATTTTCAGCAAAATTGTTCATGGCATGTAGATATCCCAACGTACCCACTTGCCCAGCTATCATTCCCCTCAGGTCGTTTCCTTCAGCACCGTTGTCGGAGATAAAGATAACGATGGTGTTATCGTACTCACCGATCTCTTTGAGATAATCGAAAACGCGCCCAATTTGGTCGTCCATGTATTCAACCATTCCAGCGTAGAGCTCCATCTTTCGTCCTTGCATCACGCGTACTGCAGGTGCTAGTGCCGTGGACCTCGGTAGGAAATGTAGGCGGTCAGCAGTATTGTCGCCCTTGTCTACGATGCCCAGCTTCTGCATGCGTTCGAGGCGTTGCTGGCGGATCCCGTCCCAACCTTCATCGTAGCGATTCTTATAGCGGCGCAACCAATCATCCGGTAGATGCAGGGGGCCATGGGGGGCTGTATATGCCATGTAAGCAAAGAAAGGTTTGCCATCCTGGCGGCCTTCTTTTATGAACTTGATAGTCTTATCGGTGTAGGTCTTGGTGGAATAGAAATCCTTGGGTAGCTCCTTAACAGGGAGCCCGTCTTCTGTATATGGCATTTTTGGTATCTGCCATTCAATGTTCCATCCGTCATTAAAGTGGCTTCCCCCGCCAACGAGCGTCGAGAAATCACGTTCGAAACCGCGGGCGTGGGGAGTCTGGTCTGGTTTAAGACCCAGGTGCCATTTCCCTGCCATGTAGGTGTGATAGCCATTGTCACTTAATATCTCAGCTATAGATGTCACACGCTTGTTTAGTACCCCCTCATACCCAGGTTTTCCGACTTGGTTTGGAGCAAGCAACTCACCCATACTACCCAGTCCAGCCACGTGATTGTCCGTCCCGCTCAATAACATGGACCGGGTGACGGAGCATGTTGGAGATACATAGAAATC
>ENA-ORXI01002206-ORXI01002206.1-sediment-metagenome-genome-assembly--contig:-NODE-2206-length-14210-cov-5.111158_pt1 | contig 14210 bp, 12 predicted proteins | sample MGYA00237861_ERZ511468 | MGnify/ENA primary metagenome ERZ511468 (study PRJEB26299, sample SAMN06266213) | sediment metagenome | isolation source: Hudson Canyon methane seep mesocosm | place... | reverse complement strand
CCAACAGCCATCCCAACAATACCCCACACAACAGTCATAATGGCGAATTGGCGCACCACTTTGTAGTTGTATGTTGTCTGATTGTTTACTGTGCTCATTTTTCAGGATCCAATTTTTATCACGAACTTGAATTGAAAGGTAATGCTAGAAACGCCAAGTCTTAATTGTTGCGCTTTAATTGATGCAATATAAACGCGACAACCAATAACTATAGCTATTTCTTGTAGATTGAAAAGAACTTAACCGTGCTCCCGACCAGTTATTTCAATCAATTTTTTAGCTCTACTTTGAAGTTAATACAAAATCAATAGTAGCAGCGCGCGAAGGATACGTTTTGTTATTGATGAATGTCAATAGATTGGAGGGTGGGGAGGGTTAATTTGGGGTGTGTCTTTGAGCTCTGATGATATATATCAACAAAGTGTTTAAAAAATACCTAAAAATAGGTATTTTTTAGTATTTCAAAGACTCGAAATCAATAATATGTATATTTTTTCCACTGATTTCAATAAGTGCTTTTTTCTGCAGTGTAGTTAATGAACGGCTTAGGGTTTCTTTCGTGATTCCCAAGTAGTCTGCGATTTCTTTTCTGCTCATACTCAATTTTATTTCAGTATATCTAAGGTTACGATCTTTAAATCGAGATGCCAGGTTATAAATAAAGGCGCGAACTTTGTTTTCAGCTGTTTTTGCGGTAGCCAGACTTCTTCTAATTTGAGATTCGTGGTAACTGTCTGCCGCAAAAAGTTTAATAATTTGAGTTGATATAGCGGGAAGGCTATCAGCACTTTTTGTGAGTTTGTCATAAGGAAGAATGCATAACGTTGAATCTTCCAGCGCGATTAGGGTATGAGGGTAAACACCGGTAGCGATGGCATTTTGACCTGTTAGCTCACCTTTTAGTTTGAATCCAAGTATTTGTTCTTCATCCCCTGAAAAGCAGACTTCTTTTGCAGAACCGGTTGTTAAGGCATAAAGATCAGTAAAAGTCTGACCCTCTTGATAAATAACATCCCCTGCTTTCACAGGCTGTTTTTTTAATAAAAGCTTATCGCTTATATCAAAAACTGCATCCCCAACGGTTGTTGGTTCACATACGGGGTACAAGGAGCAGTTACTACAATTTATGTGAGCTCTGCTGGTATTAAGATTGAGTGCTGGGGATAAAATATTTTTTGTCATGAGGCTATTAGAGTGTGTAATGGAATAATATTCATTGATAATGATCAAACAGACTTGAATAGCTTTCGGTCATTGCACAAAGCTTATTGTTTACTTCCACTATTGCACTACTTTGTAGGCTGGTTTGTTCAGATAATGCGTCTAGTAGCTTTATTTTCTCGTTGATTGTTACAGCTGAATGAGTTGTATTTTCTGGTTTGTCAGATATTTCGGACAAGGCTGAAACATTTTCAACTACAGATTGAATAATGTTTTGCAATGAACCTTCCATGTGCTCAAGCCCTGTTAATGCTTGTTCTATATTTTCTCTGGTGTTGTCCAGAATCAATTTAGTGTTGTTAGTGTCATCCCTTAGGGTGTCCATTATTGCATTAATCGCTTCGGTGGCATTTTGAGTTTTTGTAGCTAGCGCCCTTACTTCATCAGCCACCACAGCAAAGCCTCTCCCTGCCTCACCCGCCCGAGCCGCTTCTATGGATGCATTAAGGGCTAGTAAGTTTGTTTGATCAGCTATTCCTGAAATCTCAGATAGAATGTTGGCTATTTCATTGCAATCGTCGACTAATTTATTCGATAAGTCAGAGGCTTTAACGGAGTCGTTATCAAGTTGTTGAATATCTTTAGCTGTTTTTTGGTAGTGCTTTTCTCCTTCTGTACCGAGTTCCATGCTTTTATTAGATGCAGTTTTTGCTGTTTCAATATTTGATAATGAATCGGTAGTACTTGAAATAAAGTGATTAACTTCTGCACATGTCTCCGATGTGGCACTGTGTTGCTGATGAGATTGCCCCTGAAGTGAATTTATAGCATTAGATGATTCTTTGGTTTGATGAGCAATATCATTCATTGCATGCTTCATGGTGTGTAGAAGCACGGTGCGTCGCCGCTCCAGTGTTTTAAAGGCAGTATGAATATTAGAAGTATTAGAAACCTTACCTGTGTACATATATTGGGTGATTTTGCTGGTGTAGAATGTATTGGCAATGCGCTTAATGAAACGAGACTCTCTTGATAGTTGCAGGCTGAATACCGTTCCAATAGCCAGTGCAGCGATACCGCTAATGGCTAGGGCCCACTCAAGAAGGAAGGACTGTGTTGCCCCTACAGCGATACAGGCCAGCAGTACATATGAAATAAGCCCTGCAGCAATAGGAGGGAGTTTATAGTAACCGGGAACCGCACGCTTCTCTCCACTGTTTATGCGGTTATAAATGATTTCTGCCCTAAATTTTTGTTGCTCACTCGGGTTTGTTTTAACTGATTCATACCCCGTTATTTCGCTGCCTGATTTAACAGGTGTTATATGTTCATCAACCCAAAAAAAATCACCATTTTTACAACGATTTTTTACAATCCCCATCCAGGGTTTGCCGCTTTTTAATGTAGACCAAAGCTCTTCAAAAATAGCAGGTGGCACATCAGGGTGGCGAACAATGTTGTGCGGGGCATTAATTAGTTCTTCATTTGAAAAACCTGATATTGAAATAAACTCATCATTGCAGTAATTGATGACACCCTCAGCATTTGTTTTCACAACAAGTACATGGTTGTCATCCAGAAACTGCTCAGTATTGTTTATGGGTAAATTTTTGCGCACAGCCTATCCATTCTTTAAAAGTCATATAAATAAGGATAGGTGTTGAAACGAGGTTCGACAAATAACTCTATTGATTAACCTGCAAGCCTTAGAGTTTTACCGTTATTAATTGTATCTCGACCATCATTTTTAGCGAGATATAAAGCTTGGTCAGCCAGACTAATAAGTGAATTCTTATTTTGTTCAGGAGATGACATTGTACTTATACCAATACTGACAGTTAATTTAATATCTACATCTGATGTTTGGTAATGCAGTTTTCTAACAGATAATAAAATTTGTTGTGCAATGATTTCTGCACCCTGAGAGCTCGTATTAGGTAGAACTACAGAAAATTCTTCGCCACCGTAACGTGCCATAAAATCTCCTGGTCGGTGTAAACAGTGGTTGATTGCGGTGGCAGTGAGTTTGAGGCATTCATCACCGATAAGATGCCCATAACGATCATTTACTTTTTTAAAGTGATCAATATCTATAAGTAGCAGGCTTGTAGGTTTTTTCTCACGTATGGCCAGTTTTATATATTCATCAAGTGTATCGTTAAAGAAGCGTCTGTTAGCAATACCGGTTAGTTCATCTGTTGTGCTTTTTTCTTTAAGTGTTCCATTTAATAAGGATAGTTCTGACATGGCTTGTTGCAATTGAAATGTCCGTTCGGTCACTTGTTTTTCCAAATTTTTCTTAGCTTGTGTTTCAGTATCAATAAGTTGCTTATTGAGTACTCTTACTCTTGTTGCTAGCGCGAAGTTGATAAATATAACCTGAGCGCCTGTCGCTATTCTAATAATATATTCTTGAATGAATTGACCTGATATATAGCCAAAAGTGGCCAAGGCATAGGTGAGTGCACCGGCAAGAAAAATACTCCATGCAATCACAAATGATTTGGCCGGTTTGTAACCTTCGACCATTCTGGCAATGCCTGTTGCGTAGACTATTATGATGCCCGCCATACCGAGCAATGTGCCAACTTTTACGGCAAAGTGATAGGGGGTAAAAAGGCCTAGTAAGATGATAACTATGCCAAACCCAGTGATAATATTTGTGGCTTGAAATGTTCTTTTCTGACTATTTGATGTGTAAAGAAATGAACGAGAAAATAAAGCGATGGCTAATATAACAAAGCCTTCACTAACCGGTATGGCTGTATTGGCTAAGCTCGGATTGTTTGGCCATAAATACTGGAACGACAACCCGCTAATAGAAAATAGAAATATACCGAGAGACAGCATATACAGCGCATTATATAAATAAGATTTACTCTTTGTTGAGAAGAAAAGCAGGGCGTTATAAATAGATAGGATTAACAGCATACCGTAATGCAATCCTTGGATAAGCGCATGCGTATTACTGGTATAAAATAATTCTTCAGCTTGATAAAATTGAAGAGGTACGGTTATAGCGCCACTTGAAACGACTCTTATATAAACATCAACTGATTCATTAGGCTTGAATGAGATAGGAAATATGAAATATTGATGATCGACAGGTCTTGTATCAAAGGTGCTGGCGTCACCTGTGTTGATGGTTGTGGTTTTATCAAATCGAACAATATTAAATTGAATCTCATCTAGAAGAGGGTAGTTTACTCGGGCATACCATTCTTTTTGCTCTGGTGAGTTATTAGTCGCAGAAAAGTGAAACCAATAAGCGGAATTTGTACTGGTAAATGAAGGGGCTTCACCATTGGCGGTAGAAAAGGCCGAGGACTGATTTAAATTGATCGCATCGTTTAGTGTTATTGTTGCCGATTTATCTTCATAATAGCCAATTCGAGAGCCTATATCGTGTACTTTATGATCTTCATTCAGATTAAAGTGTCGATGATCTGCTCCCTTGGGGGTTGCTGCAAGTGCAGACCCAAGTACAGTTATCCAGATTAGGGTGATTAGATAAGTCCGTTTAATCATCGTGTTATTATAGTGTTTATGAGTTAATTAATAAAAAATATCTTATAGGTAATGACCAATAGTGAATATAATATGTTCACTATGACTAAATTATATACAAAATACACTGAAAATTGGTAAAAATGAATATTATTATATTGTACTGTCGTGCAGGTTTTGAGGGTGAATGTGCTCTTGAAATTCAAGAGAAAGCGTCTGTTGTAGGTGTTTTTGGTTATTGCAAAACGAACAAAGGCCAGGGGTTTGTTGAGTTTGTACTAAGCCAAGACAAGGAAGTTAAGAAGGTTTTTAAGCATGTGCAACTGTCTGACCTAATTTTTGCACGTCAGTGGGCTAGGGTGAGCGAACCTTTAGTGGACTTATCAAGAGAAGATCGTGTTCAGCCTATTATTGATTTTCTTTTAGCAGGTGACAAAAAAGTCCGGGGGCTGGTAACTGTAGATTGTCCTGACAGTGAAGGGACGGCGCAGTTAAAGACTTTTGTACGGAAATTTACTTCTCCTATAGCTAGAGCCTTAAAGGAGAATGGTTTACTAACACCCAAGGCTGACCCAGATCTTAATGTGTTATGTTTGTTTTTTTCTGATTTTGACAAGGTTTATATTGGCGAATTAGACAAAGAGAATAGAAGTCTTAACCATTTAGGTATTCCAAGGCTCAAGTTCCCTAAAGCGGCTCCAAGTCGGTCAACGTTAAAACTTGAAGAGGCCTGGCGAACATTTTTTCATCCTGATGAATGGTATGACCAGTTAGGTGGGCATCAGAAGGCTGTAGATCTTGGTGCTTGCCCTGGTGGTTGGACCTGGCAATTAGTCAATCAGGGGATGGATGTTTTTGCGGTTGATCACGGCCCTATGAACGAAGAGTTAATGGCAAGCGGTCATGTTACGCATGTATTAGAAGACGGGTTTGTCTATAAACCACCTAAAAAAGTAGATTGGATGGTGTGTGATATTGTAGATAAGCCAAAAAGAGTAACCGCCATGATTATTGACTGGTTAGTGAGCGGGCAGTGTAAGAGAACCGTATTTAATTTGAAGTTACCTATGAAAAAGCGTTATCAGGAAGTTATGGACTGCCTCCAGTTAATAGAGAATGCGCTAACTGAAAATGGTATGAAGTCACGGATACAGGCTAAACACCTGTATCACGACAGAGAAGAGATTACCTGTTTTATACAGGTAATTTAAAGAGCAAGCCATAACAAATGTCATTCCCGCGAAGGCGGGAATCCATGTCTCTGGTTTTTATAAATATTGGATCCCCGCCTACGCGAGGATGACCGCATGTATTGGGTTATGCTTGTTCAAGAATGGTAATTTTTTCTTCTGTTTCAAGAATAGGGTTGAGCTCATTCATCATCTCTTTTCTTTCTTCAGAAGCAAGCCAGCGATGCCAGTCTTGAACATTCTTCCAGTTAGATAGAATCATACGGTGGTTTGGATCGTTGGCATTTTTTAGTGATTCCCCCGATATAAATCCAGGCGCAGAGACCGCTTTTTGTAGCGTTGTTTTGGCTACCATTTCGTAAGTGGTTTCTAAAGTATGTGCAATATGACGTTCAATAATCACTCTGATCATAAAATCAATTCCATTCGCTATGTATTTGACAAAAAAACAGTGTTGAACTGTCTCATATATAATTGTTGAAGTGCCTTCTATGTAATAATAGTACGAACTGCTTCATTAACTAGTCAACCATTAAACGGATAAACTTGTGTCAGATCATAAAATTAACCATCAGTTAGATGCATCCGGCATTTATTGCCCTGAGCCCGTGATGATGTTGCATTCAAAGATTGATGAAATTGAAGTGGGAGAGGTACTTGAAGTTATTGCAACAGATCCATCGACCAAAAGAGATGTTCCTAAGTTCTGTAACTTTCTTGGTCATGAGTTGATTGAGCAGGGTGAAAGAGATCAGACGTATTTTTATATCATAAAAAAAGGGTAGCTACTTGGTTCATAGTGAAGCCAAAACAGCCTTCAACTGATCTGAAAATTGCTCTTCATTCATCTCCCCCATTACCCTGAATCGTTTAAGTTCATTGCCTTCCGCATCAAAAAATAAGATCGATGGGGGGCCAAATAGTCCGAATTTTTCCAATAGACGTTGGTTTTCAATATTATTTTCGGTGACATCAGCTTGCACCAGAGTGAATTTAGACATTAGCTGTGCAGCATCCGGTTGTGAAAATACTTCTCGTTCCATTACTTTGCAGCTAATACACCAGTCAGCGTAAAAATCTAATAAAACGGGTTTTTGTGAAGGTGATGTTTTTCTCACTACATTTTCAAATTCATCAGCACTATAAACTGTATTGAATTTTGTGGACTCATAATGTTCTACTGAAGAAATACTTTGATGTTTCCCCATTAAATTATCAAGCGGGTTGAGAGGGTCATTCGCACCCGTTAGAGCCCCTATAAATAATGTTAAGGCATAGGCCACAAGAAATAACCCAACACCTTTCCAGAGTCTTTCCCAGCCGTAACGAGCCGATTCAAAAGCGCCCATTTGTGCAGCCGTTAAACCAATAAGGAGTGACCAGAGTATTAAGGTTACAGAAGAAGGCAGTAGCCGCTCAAGTAACCAAATTGCAACACCTATAAGCATTACACCAAATCCGGCTTTTACAATGTCCATCCAAAAGCCCGCTTTCGGGAGGAACTTTCCTCCACCCACACCCACCGCAATAAGAGGTACTCCCATTCCTAAGCCCATTGCAAAGAGTGATAAGCCTCCAAGTGTCGCATCGGCTGTGGCGCTAATGTACAGAAGGGCGCCTGCGAGAGGAGCTGAAACGCAAGGTGAAACAATTAGGGCAGAAAGGGCGCCTATTATAAACACGCCGATTGATTGCCCACCTTTAATGTTCTGGCTCGTGTCATTTAATTTATTTCTGATACCCGCAGGTAATTGAAGCTCATAAAAACCAAACATGGATAAGGCGAGTAGTACGAATACAATTGAAAATGTAATAAGTACCGCAGGCGCTTGAAGGTAAGCTTGAATGTTAGCGCTGGCTCCCAGTAACCCGGTAATCACTCCCGCTGAAGCATAAGTGATGGACATGCCCAGTACATAAGCAAAAGACAGACTGAATGATTTTAATACGCTGGGGTTTTTCTGGCCTGCGATAATACTTGAGATGATAGGAACCATTGGAAATACGCAGGGGGTGAATGTGAGCCCAATACCTAATAAGAAGAAAATTCCAATAACTGAGAGCAATGAAGCTGTTTGAATAAAGCTGAATATTCCATTAGCGCTTTCTAAATCTTGTGCCTGATTGCCACCTGATACGCTTATATCGCTCTGTGAACTTGTACTTGATGTATTCGTTCTGGTTTCAAAATACAAAATTTCTTTGTTCTGAGGCGGGTAGCACAATCCTGCTTCCGCACAGCCTTGATAGCTTATTTGTATAGGAAGTTCATTACCTGACGTGACGGTAACGGGTAAATCAATACTGAGCTGGTTATGAAAAACGGTAACCTGACCGAAATTGGGGTCATCTTTTAAATCGCCTGCTTGTGAGTAAACCGGCTTGCCTAACTGTCCTTTTGTCTCATCAATTTTGAATCTTAAGCGTTCTTTATAAAGGTAATAATCTTCTTCAATATCCCATGAAAGTACTAATTTCCCGTTTTCAATGCTGGAGTTAAAGCGAAATGCCTCGTCTACTGGTAAGAACTCAGAGTCTGTAAAGAGGCTTTTCCCAAAACCAAGAGAGCTGTTACCCGTTAAAGCATATGAACTTGCAGAAGAAAAAAGTAGAATGAACGAGATTAGGGTTAAAATTGACCGCATATTTATTTTGACCGCCCGTATGTGCTTTAAATCAAGCTTGTGCTTAAAATTATTGACGCATTTAATAAGCTTGTGACGTCAATATAATGCCAAAGTTCCATAAAGTAAGTGACTTTGGTTAAGTTCGTGAGCTTCTCGCTTAGAATTTCTCAATAGCGAGAGGTGGTTCACTTTAGTTATGCTACTTAAGGTTTCTTAAGAGTTGCTTAAGGTTTATTAAGTAAAGTTGAAATATAGGCTGGTTTTACAGATTTGATTTTGTTTAATCAAGGCTGGTGCGGTTAAAAATTTTTAATATTCAGAAATATTAAGCAAAATTACTTATGTCCAGATTACCCAATGTAGATGAACTTATTCTTCTTTTTAATCGATTATTTAAAGAGAGTGAGAATACCATTTTAGTAAAAGGGGAAGACGAGCCCATTTATTTACCAGCAGATGATAAATCACCTTATCACCAGGTTATTTTTGCTCATGGCTATTTCACCAGCGCGTTACACGAAATAAGTCATTGGTGTATCGCAGGTAAAGAACGCAGAAAGCTTGTTGATTTTGGTTATTGGTATGAGCCCGATGGCCGCTCCATTGAGCAGCAGCAATCCTTTGAGAAAGTAGAAATTAAACCTCAAGCCTTAGAATGGATGTTTTCAAAGGCTGCGGGTATTCGTTTCAATATCAGTGCTGATAATTTAAGTGGAGAGGCGTCTCCAAGTGCCGGTATTTTTAAACAGAATGTGCATAAGCAAAGTTTGGCTTATTTAAAGGGAAATATTCCACGAAATGCCCAAACGTTTATCAAAGAATTAAGGTCTTTTTACACAAATGATAAGCCATTAGTAGAAAAGACATTTTTGTTATCAAGCATTTAAACCAACTTTAACTATATAGAAAGTACATAAAAACTATATAAAGTTGAAAAGAAAATAAAACTCAACCAGTATGGCGGTAATAAAAATCTATTATACGGCCTGAATGGCAATATTATTAATATTAAGGAATAACCATTGTTTAAGAAAATAATTGAATTTTTTGTTCAGTTGCTTCAACTTATTGGCCTAATGCCAAAGAAAGAAAGCACCTCAAAATCAGTCGTTTCAAATAAGGCTACAGAAAATAAAGCTAGCAAAAGTGAGGCAAGCCACAAGCAAGCAGTAGTTAAAAAAGACGAGCATAAATCGGCTGATAAAAAGCCTGTTGAAGCAAAAAAAATGCCGCCTAAGGTATCTACCTGGACGCCCGCGCAATTTGTTGTTGAGCCGGAGGAAGGTAAAGAAAGGTTCCATGACTTTAATCTTGATGACCGTTTACTTCATGCTATAGCAGATTTAGGGTTTAAATATTGTAGCCCTATTCAAGGCGCTTCGTTACCACACACTCTCCAAGGTAAAGATTTTATTGGTAAAGCTCAAACGGGTACGGGTAAAACAGCTGCCTTTTTGATTACAACAATCCAGAACTTTTTATTAAATCCTATACCTGAAAGTGACCGTTTTTCCAGCGAACCACGAGCACTCATTATTGCGCCTACCAGAGAGCTGGTAATGCAGATCGAGAAAGATGCTCGTTTGTTAACGGTGCACACAGGGCTTCAGGTTTATTCAGTAATGGGTGGCATGGATTATCAAAAACAAAAAACACACCTAAGAGATAAGGTTGTGGATATATTGGTTGCAACCCCCGGTCGTTTAATTGACTTTTTGGGTAGTAAAGATGTGTTTCTTGATCAGGTTGAAACCTTAGTTATTGATGAAGCAGATCGAATGCTAGATATGGGCTTCATCCCTGATGTGAAGCGTATTATCCGTTATAACAAGCCCGTAGGTGAGCGCCAGACATTATTGTTCAGTGCTACATTTAACCAAGATGTTTTAAACCTTGTAAATAACTGGACCAAAGAAGCTGAGTATATCGAAATTGAAGCTGAGCAGTTAACGACCGATAAGGTTGAACAGACGGTATATATGGTTTCTTCTGATGAGAAGTTAACGGTTATTTGTAATTACATTAAAAAGAACGGAGTGAAACGGGCGATTATTTTTGGTAACCGTCGCGATGAAACACGAAAATTACAAGAAACCCTAAGACGAATAGGTATTAAGTGTGCGTTGTTATCGGGTGAAGTACCTCAGCATAAGCGTATTAAAACCTTAGAAAATTTTAAAAATGGTGAGATTCAAATCTTAGTGGCTACTGATGTTGCTGGTCGGGGTATTCATGTTGACGATGTTACCCACGTATTTAACTATAATTTACCAGAAGATCCGGAAGATTATGTACACAGAATTGGTCGTACTGGTCGCGCGGGTAAAGAAGGGAAATCTATCAGCTTTGCATGTGAAGATGATGCATTTTTACTTCCAGAGTTAGAGAAATTTATCGGTATGAAGCTTAATTGCACATACCCAGATGAATCGCTGACCCAAAAAAGCTAATTCCTGAACGGACATACTGATGAAAATCGTTGCTGATGAAAATATACCACTTATCCATAAGTTTTTTGATGATATTGGAACGGTTGAAACATACCCGGGCAGAGCGTTAAGTGGTCAGCAACTAACTGATGCGGATGTGTTGCTTGTACGCTCTGTTACTCAGGTAGACGAAGCCCTTTTATCTGGTAGCAATGTTAAGTTTGTTGGTACATGTACGATTGGTTATGACCATATAGATATAGATTACCTTAAAAGTAACAATATCACCTTTGCCAGTGCGCCTGGCTGTAATGCAAACTCGGTTGTGGAATATGTTCTTAGCTGTCTTTCAGTATTAACTGAGACTAAGAATATTAAACTGAATGCAATTACGGTAGGTGTGGTGGGCTGTGGCAATGTAGGTGGCAGGCTTGTTCAAAAGCTTAAAAAACTAAGTATTCGCACGCTTTGTTATGACCCCTTAATTGATCAGGCGGGTATGAGTACATTCGAAGATATTATGAATTGTGACATTATATCTCTGCATACACCTTTAACGTCAGAGGGTGAGTATCCTACTGAGCACCTGTTTAATGCCTCTGTTCTATCTAATTTAAGTGATAAACAAGTATTAATTAATACAGGGCGAGGCGCTGTAATAGAGGGTTCTGCGTTAAAAGAAAAATTAAAAAATGAACCTAATTTTACCGTTATATTAGATGTTTGGGAGAATGAGCCGGGCATTGACCCTGAACTTGCTCGACTCGTAACGATTGGAACACCTCATATTGCCGGTTATAGCTTAGATGGCAAGGCTGCAGGAACTGAGATGATCTATAAGGCCCTATGTCGAAATTTAGGTTTACCATTGAGGCATAAGGCCGCGCAGTTTATGCCTGAACCTCCACTGTCTAAACTAGCTTTTTCTTCTCAGGCAGATGTTAATTATTCCATGCACACCGCTATCAGAGCATGTTATGACGTTCGTTATGATCATTACCAATTGATGAATTCACTAAATGTTAGTGAAGAGCAACGACGGTTAGCGTTTGATCATTTGCGAAAAAACTACAGGGCAAGAAGAGAATTTAATAGGGTTAAAGTTTCGTTAAAAAATGCCGATTCTACCATGTACAGTATGTTTCGAGACTTAGGCTTTAACGTAAAAACTTTATGAAAAATAATAACAATGATGATGGTCAGCAGCCTTTTGAGTCTCTCAATATTCCCGTTGGGACTCCGTTAACGGTTGAAACTATATCTCCCCACCGCCGCCTTCAGGCAAAGCTGATTGGTTATGTATTGGGTAAAAGTATTTTAATTTCACCACCAATAAAAGATGGTAAAGAAAAATTACTCGAACTCGATGAGTCCGTCACCATTAGACTGCTAATCCGTAAAAAAATATGCGCGTTTGAATCGAGAGTTAAATACCGGTCTCTACAGCCGTTCAACTATTACCACCTTCAATACCCTACAGAACTCATGTCACTTCAGGTTCGTGTCTCTGAGCGTGTTGATGTAAATCTAGACGTGCTTATTGATAGTGAATTTGATATTGGAGTGGGCGAGTGGCCTAAAAAAGCGGTCATTACAAATTTAAGTAAATCGGGTGCATCGCTTTTGTGTTCTGGTTCATTTGGTGAGAAAGGGCATGAAATTATTGTTAATTTAGATATTGAAGTGAGTGGGCTTCAGCGGTCGCTAGCAATAAATGGCGTTATAAGAAATAAGGAAGCATCAGATTCCGATGAGAGTATGTTCAACTACGGTGTTGAGTTTGTAGACCTTACAGATGCTGATGTCCTCTCACTTACCGGGTTTATCTACGAAAATACGTAAATATCTTTCAGGTTTTTATCTATCAATCATTTAATTTTCAGAGTCGGTTTGAATGTTTAAAATTGGATTAATAGTCAATCCTGTTGCAGGTATTGGTGGTCCGGCAGGGCTCAAAGGCAGTGATGGTGATGAGATCTATCAACAGGCCAAAGAACTTGGTTTTGAGTCACGCGCCACACAAAGAGCTGAGTTGGTTCTAAGTTCATTAAACGAACTGGCTGATTCACTTGAATTTGTTACTTGCGCCGGTTCTATGGGTGAGGATTGTTTTAAGCACTCAGCCACTAAACAGGCGACTTTAAAGTATTCGGTTGTTTATACGCCTACAGACAAGTCTCATACCTCACCTGAAGATACGGTCAAAGCAGTAAAATGTATAGCTGAAAAAGATGTCGATATTCTCCTTTTTGTCGGAGGAGATGGTACAGCAAGAGACGTATGCTCTGCGGTTGATAGCAAACAACCTGTACTGGGTATTCCAGCAGGTGTGAAAATGCACTCAGGCGTATTTGCAGTAACTCCAAAGGCTGCCGCAGCACTCGTTATCGATATGATTCGAGGCGGTTTAGTTTCTATAGCTGAGCACGAAGTAAGAGACATTGATGAAACTGCGTTTAGATCAGGTATTGTAAAATCTAAACATTACGGTGAAATGTTAACGCCACAAGAAGGGCGTTACCTTCAGCATGTAAAATGTGGAGGTAAAGAAATTGAGGCTTTGGTGCTTGACGATATAGCCGCAGACCTCATTGAAACTATGGAAAATGATACGCTTTATGTCTTAGGTTCCGGCGGCACTACTAAGCACATTAAAGATATATTGTTTAATGAAACCCCTTGTGATGCCCGTTGTTGCGAAGAAGGTTGTGATGAAGACAGCGACGTAACTCTTTTAGGTGTAGACCTTTTTCTAAACCATGAACTCGTTGCAAGTGATGTTAATGAGCATGAGTTACACGAGTGGCTTTTAAAATACCCAAGCCGTTTAGTGGTAACTATTATTGGTGGCCAAGGTCACTTGTTTGGGAGAGGTAATCAGCAACTAAGCTCACGAAATATCCAAAAAATTGGTTTGGATAATATTTTTATTGTTGCTACAAAATCAAAAATTAAAACACTGGAAGGTCGACCTCTTGTTGTTGATACAGGGGATGATGCGCTTGATCAGCGTTTAGCAGGATTAAGACAGGTTATTACCGGCTATGATGATCGAATAGTCTATCCAGTAGAATATTTATAGCACGTGCTTTGGATTGTATTCGAGTAGTATATGAACGGAATTATTAAAGAAATTAACGGTAATCTCTTAAAACTGGAAGGAAATACCGGGCGAGTATTACATGGTCGTGGCAAGACCTTTCCAGGCTATGAAGATATAACGGTTGAGTATTTTTCAGGCCTTGTTCTAATTATCATGTTTAAAGAGCGGTCTGATTCATGGCGCTTAGAATTCT
>ENA-ORXI01002205-ORXI01002205.1-sediment-metagenome-genome-assembly--contig:-NODE-2205-length-14215-cov-6.434786_pt1 | contig 14215 bp, 15 predicted proteins | sample MGYA00237861_ERZ511468 | MGnify/ENA primary metagenome ERZ511468 (study PRJEB26299, sample SAMN06266213) | sediment metagenome | isolation source: Hudson Canyon methane seep mesocosm | place... | reverse complement strand
GGTGTTGATGAAAAAATGGTCACGCAAGTTATCGACGAATTTCGTGATGACTATTATTCAAACGTGGTACAAAAAGTTACCGAAAATAAAGTGGTCTTGGGTGAATTAAGGCATTAAAGGGTTGCGCCCCTTTTTGTCTTGCCCGTTAGTTAGGTAATGAAGTCATGAGATTTAATCCTGTAAATAGTATTTCAATTTCATTTTTTTCGATTGGAATACTTTGTTTCACTATTGGATTGATGGTTGGAATAAATTCATCCATATTAATTCAACATATATTTGCTCCGTATACGTTGGATTTCTCAATGCTTTGTTGTAGGGATAAAGGTGTATTTGTAAAGTATAGTTTCTATGGCATTTTTCTAGTCATACTATTTACATATGTTGTCAGCGGATTATCCAAAAGAAAGAAACTGTTCGTAATATCAGGAATATTGGGAGTTTTATCAGTGCTAGTTTGGTATGGGGCTGCCTTTATTTTCCTTATGATTTCCGGATTGAGGCATTAAACGAATGACTGCTTTTGACTGCGACTACTGTCAGGTTAATTAAACCTAACTATTTAACTCTAAGTCTCCACTAAAGCCTCATCGGCATAACAACATATTGCCGTTCTAGTTTTTCATCACTTGGGGTGACCAAGGCACTGCTATTTTCATCGCTGAAGATCATTTTCACTTTTTCATCTGGAATCGCATTGAGCAGATCCAGCAAATAGGCATTATTGAAGGCGATTTCTAAAGCAGCACCTTCATACTCAACGGCAATTTCTTCTTCGGCAGACTCTTGTTCTTGGTTGATCACGGTGGCTTTGAATAAACCTGATTCTAGATTAATACGCACACTGCGATGTTTATCACTCGATAAAATGGCGGCGCGTGATAAGGCTTGTTTTAATAGATCACGATCGGCGATGACTTCTTTATCACCACCTAGAGGCAAGACACGTTCATAGTTGGGGAACTGGCCGTCGATCAGTTTAGAGGTGAAATGTAAATCAGCTAATTCCACTTTAATTTGTTGGCTGCTAAAGGCAATCGTGACGTTGTCATCGCTATCATTTAGCAAACGACCGAGTTCTAAAATCGCTTTGCGAGGCACAATGACACTGTTTTTTTCTGCTAATGAATTGGATGTAGTTAAGGTGCCTAAAGCAAGTCGGTGACCATCGGTTGCCACGGCACGTAAAATGTTTTCTTCACGTTCTAACAATAAACCATTGAGATAATAACGTACGTCTTGGCTTGCCATCGCAAAGCTAGTTTCATCAAACAAGGCTTTTAAGGCTGATTGAGGAAGTGTAATTTCATCAATATAGTTTGCGCCTTCACTATCAGGAAAGTCTTCACTGGGTAAAGTGGATAAAGAAAAACGGCTTTTTCCTGCTTTAACAATCGCTTTATTGTCTTTGGCTTGGAAACTGATAGTGGCATTGCTAGGCAAAGCACGACAAATATCAAAAAACTTACGAGCTGAAACGGCGATTTTGCCTTCTTGTTCGACTGCAACCGGTAAGGTGGCAATCATTTCCAATTCCATATCGGTACTCGTCATTGATAGCTGATTGCCATGAGCGCGCAGCAAAATAGTCGATAAGATAGGCAAGGTGGCTCGGCGTTCAACAATGCTACAAACCAGTTGTAATGGGCGGGCGATTGTTTCTTGGCTAACAGTAAATTGCATGGTTATTCTCTCGGTTTAACTCGATAAGGTTCGCAGTAAATTACGGTAGTCTTCAGCTATACGAGGATCCGTTTCTTTTAATTCAGCTATTTTTCGGCAAGCATGTAATACCGTGGTATGGTCACGCCCGCCAAAAGCTTCACCAATTTCTGGCAAGCTATGGTTGGTTAATTCTTTCGCCAAAGCCATCGCAATTTGTCGTGGTCTGGCAATAGAACGTGTACGTTTTTTGGCAAGCAATTCTGATACACGAACTTTAAAGTATTCTGCCACGGTTTTTTGAATGCTTTCCAGCGTCACTAATTTTTGATGCAAGGCAATGAGATCTTTTAATGCTTCTTGCGCCATATCTATAGATAAGGGTTGGTTGGTAAAACGTGAAAAGGCCATGACACGTTGCAAAGCACCCTCGAGATCACGCACATTCGATTTGATGCGTTGAGCAATAAAAAAAGCAACATCTTCGGGCAAGGTGATTAAACTTTGTAGCGCTTTTTTTATTAAAATAGCGACACGAGTTTCAAGTTCGGGAGGTTCAATCGCAACCGTTAACCCCCAGCCTAAACGTGATTGCAATCGTTCATCGAGGTTGTCGACTTCTTTAGGAAAGCGATCACAGGTCAAGATAATTTGGCGTTGACCTTCTAACAGGCTATTGAAGGTGTAAAAAAATTCTTCTTGAGAGCGTTCTTTTTTAGCAAAAAATTGAATGTCATCAATTAATAATGCATCTGCACTGCGGTAATGTGCCTTGAATTGATCAATGACGTTATTACGCAATGCAGTGATCATGTCTTGTACAAAACGTTCGGACGAGAGGTACATCACTCGCGCTTTAGGGTTGTCTTGTTTTATTTTGTTACCGACAGCCAGCATCAGATGAGTTTTACCCAAGCCTGTGCCACCATAAAGAAATAAAGGGTTATAACCACTGGTGCCCGGAGAATCGGCTACGTGTAATGAGGCCGCGCGTGCTATTTGGTTTGATTTACCTTCAACATAGGAGTCAAAGTTAAACAAAGGATTCATCGGACTACCGAGCGCAGGTGCAGGTTCTTTTCTTCGCTCGGCTTTAAAAGTGGATTTTTTAGTTTCGGGTTCGGGATCTGGCTGACCGGTGCCAACTTCAATATTAACGATATTGATAGAACCTTGACTCAAGGATTGGATGAGATGATTGATTTTTGATTCAAGCTGTTCTTGCACCCAAGCCTGTACATAAGGGTTGGGGGCTAATAAACGTAGACTATCGATAGTCTCAATTGCTTGTAATGGACGTAACCAGGTATTCAGCTGCTGTGCCGAAAGATCACCTTCAAGATGGGTTAGACATTTTTCCCAAAGGGGTGATGACACAGTAACTCCTTGATAAATAATATGATTAAGGTAAATTTTTGTCGTGATTGTTTGCTTTTGCTGCTATAGTATAACGTTCAAAGCAAGACCGCTAAAGTTATCTTTAAAGACTGGACTTTGCAAGTAAAAAATATTGTGCATTATTGCATTTATAATTTGACTCTTAGGTGGTAAAAACACTATAATTTCAGCCCTTTTGCTCAAGGCCGATCTTTAAGTTCGCCAATAAGTAGTAAAAAATCATTTATTTTTGTGGAGTTTGTTGAAATGAAAAGAACTTTTCAGCCTAGTAATATTAAGCGTCATCGTACACATGGTTTTCGTGCTCGTATGAGAACTGTTGGTGGTCGTCGAGTGATTAATGCTCGTCGTGCAAAAGGTCGCGCAAGCCTGTCAGTTTAATTCTTCTCTAAAGATTTTAGGGAGGACATGTCTTGGCACAATTTAGCCGAGTCATGAGAATGAATAGCCCGGGAGACTTTTCTCGGGTATTTCGTTCAGGCAAACGCACAGGTGGCGGTGGCCTAACAGTATTAACAGTAGAAAACTCAGTAGGACATCCTCGCCTGGGTTTAGCCGTCGCTAAAAAACATCTTAAGCTCGCTTGCCATCGCAATCGTTTAAAACGAATTATTCGTGAGGCATTTCGTCAGGGTCAATCTGACTTTGCAAATATCGATATTGTGGTGTTGTCGCGCGCTGACGTTAAAAAGCGTGACTCGGAAGAGATCCGAGCAGCATTGGATAAACATTGGTTAACAGTGGTGACACAATGGCAAAAATCCTGATCGGCTTTGTTCGCGCTTATCAGCTCTTACTCAGTCCGTTAATTGGAATGCACTGTCGTTTTCAACCGACGTGTTCTCACTATATGGTGGATGCAATCAAGCGTTTTGGTGCTGTTCGTGGCACATGGCTTGGACTTCGCCGAATTTCTCGTTGTCATCCTTATGCTAAGGGTGGTTTGGATCCTGTTCCAGAATTAAAGACAAAAAATCACAATGGATAACATTAGAACTTTTGCCATATTTGGCTTGCTTATCGTCTCATTATTATTGTGGGAGGCATGGCAAAAAGACTATGTACGTCCACAACAAGCGATTCAAAATGCTGCTGTTGAAGAAATCGCCGCAGACTTGCCTGACATCGCTGCTATTGCAGATACAAATCAGCAAGAGCTGCCGACGATCCCTAGCACTGAAAATTCAGCAAGCCTGCCAGAGATAGCTCAAGATTTAGCGGCGGTTAGTGCGGATAAAATTCATGTTAAAACAGATGTTATGGATATTTATATTGATATTCAAGGCGGTGATATTCGTGATTTAGCGTTGTTGAAATATCCGGTTGAATCAAAAACACCTGATGTGCCCGTTCAGTTTTTGGCGGATACTGCATCGAACTTCTTTGTAACACAATCTGGTTTACGATCTAATACTTCGGCGCCAACCCACTACGACAATTATATTGCTGAACAAAGCGACTATGAATTGACTGAGGGCGATGATGCATTGCTTGTGCCTTTGCATTGGCAGACTGAAGATGGCTTGCGTGTGACTAAAACCTATCATTTTAAACGTGATAGTTATTTGATTGATGTTGAATATCACATTGAAAATAGTACAGGCGAAAGCTTCTCTGCTTATCCTTATGCACAATTTAATCGTGTTCGTCCGGAAGAAGATTCCGGCTTTATTTATACCTACACCGGCGCAGTCTTTTCGAGCAAAGGTAATGAGTATGAAAAAGTTGATTTTGACGATCTAGAGGATGCGGCATTTAACCGCTCGGCAAATGATGGTTGGGCAGCAATGATCCAGCATTATTTTGTGGCAGCATTGATTCCGCAAGCGAGTGAACAAGAAATTGGTTTTTACGGTAAAGCAATTAATGACCGCAATTACACTGCTGGTTTAAGAATGCCTGCGATCACTGTGCAAAATGGCGAGAGTCAACAAGCTAAATACAGTATGTATTTAGGGCCTAAAGAGCATAAGCGTCTAGAAGTAATTAAAGAGAACTTAGATTTAACGGTAGATTTTGGTGTGTTGACGATTATCTCTCAGCCTTTATTTACGGTAATGGAATGGATTCATAAGTTCACTAATAACTGGGGCTGGTCTATTGTCTTTTTAACTGTGTTGATTAAATTAGCGTTTTATCGCTTATCTGCAGCAAGTTATCGTTCGATGGCTTCAATGCGAAAATTAACACCAAAACTAGCCATTTTGAAAGAACGTTTTGGTGACGACAAACAGAAGTTTAATCAAGCGATGATGGAACTATATCGCACCGAGAAAATTAATCCTCTAGGCGGCTGTTTGCCTATTTTGGTACAAATGCCGGTATTTTTAGCATTTTATTGGGTATTAGTTGAAAGTATTGAGCTGCGCCAAGCACCATTTATCTTTTGGTTGCAAGATTTAACAGCGATGGATCCTTACTTTATTTTGCCGGTTATCTTTGGTCTTAGTATGTGGTTCCAGCAGCGTTTAAACCCTGCCCCACAAGATCCAGCGCAAGCAATGGTGATGAAAGCCTTCCCTATTGTATTCACGGTGTTTTTTGCTTTCTTCCCGTCAGGTTTGGTGTTGTACTGGGTGGTGAACAATCTTTTATCGATTACTCAACAATGGCATATTACGCGTAAATTAGGCGCGCTTTAATAGAATAATGGAAACGATCGTCGCAATAGCTACGGCCCCCGGAAGAGGGGGCGTTGGCATTGTGCGTGTCTCAGGAAACAATGCTTTAAGCATTGCAAAGACCATATTAGGTTTCAAACCTAAACCTCGCTATGCTCACTATGGGCCTTTTAAAGATCAACATGGTGATGTCTTAGACGAGGGCATCGCCCTTTATTTTCCAAACCCCCATTCCTTTACCGGTGAAGATGTTTTAGAGCTACAGGGCCACGGTGGGCCGGTTGTTTTAGATCTTATTATGCAATCTTGCATTGCTTTGGGTGCAAGAGCGGCAAGACCCGGCGAATTTTCAGAACGTGCTTTTTTAAATGACAAATTAGATCTTACTCAGGCAGAAGCTATTGCTGATCTGATTGACTCAGCATCAGAACAAGCGGCTCGTTGTGCTTTGCGATCTCTGCAAGGTGTGTTTTCAAAGAAGGTTCATGACTTACTCGAGCAGCTTACCTATTTAAGAATTTATGTTGAAGCGGCTATTGATTTTCCTGAAGAAGAAATAGATTTTCTTTCGGATGGCAAAGTGACTGGCATGTTAGACAAACTCAAAACATCAGTTGCCTCAGTGCTGCAAGAAGCCACTCAAGGCGCGATCATGCGTGAAGGCATGAATGTGGTGATTGTAGGTCGGCCTAATGCGGGGAAATCGTCTTTATTAAATGCACTAGCGGGTAAGGAGCGAGCGATTGTCACCGACATTGCGGGTACGACGCGTGATGTATTAAAAGAACATATTCATATTGATGGCATGCCCTTGCACATTATCGATACCGCAGGTTTGCGACAGGCTTCAGATGAAGTTGAACGCATTGGCATCGAACGGGCTTGGCAAGAAATTGAACAGGCCGATCGCGTGTTATTGATGCTTGATAGCTCAACTGGTGAAGCCGATGCTGAAAAAGTATTGCATGCGATTTATGACGAACAAGGTTTTAAGTCACAAACAGACAACGTGATTGCGGAACATCGTATTACCGTTATTCGCAATAAAGCTGATCTTAGTTCAGAACAAATTGGTTTTGAGAATGAAGCACAATATCCTACGGTCACAATGTCAGCAAAACAGAGTCAAGGTGTTGATGCTTTGCGAGAACATTTAAAAGAAGTGATGGGCTATAACGCCACTTCTGAAGGCGGATTTTTGGCAAGACGTCGCCATATTGAAGCTTTAAAACAAGCGCAACAATCGATATTAGCGGGTGAAAGTCAACTACAGGGAATGGGTGCCGGTGAATTGTTGGCTGAAGACTTAAGGGTAGCCCAACAAGCTTTAAGTGAAATTACGGGTGAATTTACTGCAGATGATCTTTTAGGTGAGATTTTCAGTAGTTTTTGTATCGGTAAGTAAATAACCTTCCCAGTTTGACTGGGAAGGAATCAATGCAAAATTGAACTTAAGGTGAAAATGAAGAACCACAACCACATGTTGTGGTGGCATTTGGATTGCGAATAACAAACTGCGAACCTTCGATACCATCGGTGTAATCAATCTCTGCACCAACTAAATATTGGTAACTAGCCGGATCAATTAATAATACAACACCGCCCTTTTCTACCTGAGTATCATCTTCGCCAACTTCATCTTCAAATGTAAAACCGTACTGAAAACCCGAGCAACCACCACCAGTAATAAATACACGTAGTTTAAGATCATCATTGCCCTCTTCGACAATTAAGGCGCTGACTTTATTTGCTGCTGCATCAGTAAAATTAACTGGGCTTGGCATTTCACTGCTTATGGCTACACTACTCATGGGAATACTCCAAAATATATCTAATATCGTTCAATTATCCAATTCTGAGTGATTTAGTCAAGATTTACTGGAGGTTTCAATGGGTTAAAAGCGCTATTTTTGATAAGGATCAAAAAATCACTATTCCATTAGAAGCATAAGTAGCCAATAACGGCATTGATAGAAAATGAAAAAATAACAGCTGAGCGCCACATGATAAGTAATCGCATCTTTTGATTTAACATCAATTTAAGTGTGGTAATTAGCGCAACAAGCAAGTGTTTATTACAGAAGGAAGCATTCTATAAATACTGGTTTGATTCCTAGAGCTAGTTAATTTTAAGACCATAATATTTAATGACACAACGTGGAAAAAGTGACAAAAAGGTGCGTTTGGGTGTTAAATGGTCTAAGTATCTCGGGGTGAACATGATGTCTCAGAACAGGATGCCGGAAGATAAATTAATGTCGGAACTTGATTACTTGCGTGAGCAGGTGTCTGAGTATGATGCTATTTTTAATTCAAGTCCGGTGATGTTTTGGTGTAAAGATACCCATAATCGCTTGTTACGCATTAATGATGCCGCTGCCAAATTCGAAGGTAAAAAGTCCCAGGAATTAATAGGTAAGCTTGGTCAAGATCTCTATCCGAAAGAGCAAGCAGATGCTTTTTATCAGGATGACTTAGAAGTCATTAAATCAGGTAAGGCCAAGATTGGTATTGTGGAGTTGCATACCGCGCCGGGCTCAAAACACACACACTGGCTGAATGTTTGCAAAGTACCCAAACTAGATGAAAATGGCATCGTTAATGGCATTATCGCCTTAGCCGTTGATATTAGCGAACAGAAAAATTCAGAGATCGAATTAGTTCAGGCCAGAACATTACTCGATACCATACTCAATGGTATTTATGACCCAATCTTTGTTAAAGATGAAGAACATCGTTATCTCGTTTTAAACGAAAACATGTGTGACATGATGAGACATCCACGCGCTGAGTTATTGGGCAAATCAGATTATGATTTTTTCCCCAAAGAACAGGCAGATATTTTTTGGAAACATGACGATAAGGTCTTACACTCTGACACTGCTGATAGAAATGAAGAACACTTTACCCGAGAAGGTGAAACCCGAATTCTATCTACGATTAAGTCTTCATTTATCAATCCGATTACAGGGAAAAGAAACTTAGTAGGTTCTATTCGAGATATCACGGATAGAAAAAAAGCCGAAGAAGAGCTGCATCAATTACGAAATTATCTAACTAATATTATTAACTCTATGCCTTCTATTATGATTGGAGTGAATGGTGATGGCACCGTCACACAATGGAATACTGAAGCTTCACGTGTGACAGGTGTATCAAATGAGAAGGCGATAGGCCAATCATTGGCAACAGCTTTCCCTCGTTTAGCGCCAGATATGCAAAATGTCTATCAGGCGATAACGACACAACGCGAAGTTGTAATAAACAAACGGATGTACCAACAAAACAATAAAAAAGCATATGAGAACATTACTATTTATCCATTAGTCGCGATGGGTGAAGAAGGTGCTGTGATTAGAGTGGATGACGTTTCGGAACGTGTACAGATTGAAGAGATGATGATTCAGACGGATAAAATGCTTTCCGTTGGCGGTTTGGCTGCTGGCATGGCTCATGAGATCAACAATCCACTTGCTGGCATGATGCAAACAGCCGATGTAATGACCAATCGCTTAAGCTTAGCTAACCTTCCTGCTAATCAAGCTGCCGCCGAAGATATTGGTACTAGTATGGAAGTAATACATGCTTTTATGGAACAAAGAGGCATATTACGGATGTTGCGAGATATTCATGCCTCCGGTGAACGTGTTGCTGAGATTGTCGATAATATGCTCAGCTTTTCGCGCAAGAGTGATACCACAAAGACACGTCAAAATATTAACGAATTATTAGATAATACGATTGCTATTTCGTCGAGTGAATATGATTTAAAAAAACAATATGACTTTAAATCTATTTCAGTAACTAGAGATTATGGTCGAAATATTCCTTCGATATTATGCGAAGAGGTAAAAATTCAACAGGTGTTTTTAAATTTATTTCGTAATGGCGCTGAAGCTATGCATGAGGCGGGTGTAGAGCAGCCAACATTTGTAATACGTAGCCATTATGATGCTAAACATGCTAGTGTGGTGATTGTCATTGAGGATAATGGTCCAGGTATGGACAAAGAGATAAGTAAGCGTATCTTTGAACCGTTCTTTACGACAAAGTCTGTTGGAGCAGGAACGGGGCTAGGTTTAAGCGTTTCTTATTTCATTATCACTGAAAATCATGGTGGTGAAATGACAGTTGAATCAGAATTGGGTAAAGGGACTCGATTTTGCATTCAATTACCGTGTGATAACAACAATGGAGAACAATTGTGAATACCATTTTAATCTTGGACGATGAATATGTGGTAAGACAAAGTTTTGTGGATTACTTCGAAGATAGGTTATGGCGGGTTGTGCAGGCGGAAACGGGAGAGCAAGCACTAGAGCTATTGGAGACAGAGCAACCAGAAGTTGCTATTGTTGATATTCGCCTACCTGGTATAGACGGTGACGTATTTATACGCGAAGCAATCGGACGAAAGAAAGCGCTCGCCTTTGTGATTTGTTCCGGCTCACCGTCATATGGTGTGCCTGATGATTTACAAAATCAGGTCAGTGTATCAAAACATTTTTTCAGAAAACCTGTGACAAACTTTAATGAACTTGAGCAGGACGCTTTGCGGATCATGAAAAAATCAGCCTAAGGATAGTGCTTTATCCTACATCAATAGATAAGGCTAAAACCTTACTGATTTCAGCTAAACCAAACGACGACTCCTGTTGCCAGCTGTTATAGGCTTCTTGCACCTGTTGTAGATCTCTCTTACTCGTTGGATAACGATCAACGACACCGGCATCAATTAATGCTGCTACCCCATCAGTTCCTAAAATAAAACCATCTTTCCCCAGACTACGAAGAAAATATTGGCAGGTTCTTGGACCCAACCGAGCGCCATTTTTATGGAGAAAGCTTAATAAACCGACATAATCTGAATCAGGCCAATCGGCAATAAATTTGCCAAATGAGCCATGGCTCTCACGAATTTCTAAAATCATTGCAGCATTTGTGAGCACGGTGATGATCTTTTGGTGATTGCGAACTATTTGTGTGTCACTGATTAATGCATCAATATCATCTGGGCTCATCCAAGCACAGCGATTAACATTAAAGTTCCAAAAAGCCTTTTCAAACCCCGGCCATTTGTTTTCAATCACTTTCCACACAAAACCTGCTTTAAAGACCGCTTTAGTCATCGCGGCTAAATAACGGTCGTCAGCTACCTCAATTAAGTCTTTGTTTGGACATATGTCTTTAGGTAAAAGGGCGGTGAGATTTTTCTCACCGCCCTTACGATCTAAAGCTCGTTGGTAAATAGCTTCAAATTTTTTCAATTAATCATCTCTTCATTTTGTTGTGAGGTAAAAACAATATAAATCAAATGGCCAAAATCTAATAGTTAGATGACTATCTTAGCTTAGATAAACGTTTTATTCTGATAGTAGAATTTTCACTTCTTTAAAAGCAATTTCTCGAAGAGGAAGGATAGCGTTATATTCTTCATTACTAAATACTGACACAGCAACCTCTCGAGATGGAAATTCGACAACAAATACAACATGAGGCGAATCACCTTGACCTAAGTTTTCAGTGATTAAATATTTGCCAAGTACTTTACCACCATTTTTTTGGCCGTTGGCATTGGAGCGTTGCGAATATTCTTTGAATTCTGGTGTATGTTGACCGCCCTCATTAAAGGTACCTTGCAAAATAGCAATACAAGCCGTGTTTTCGTTCATCGTTTTTCCTAATTAAAAAATTTAAATATGTCAAAGAAGATTACGCTGCTTTTTTATTAAGCAACTCATCTTCTATATGAGCTTTAAACGCTTCGAGCACTTCAGGGAATGCTTTTTCAAGTTTAGAGCGCATCATGAGCTTATGCATTGCTTTGCCAAATAAACCAAAACGAATGTCATAAGCAAATGTTGTTGTCAGACGTGTCACGTTACCACTAGGTGATTCAAGCCACCAGCAACTGAAGGATTTGTTGAGTGGGCCTAATGGCGTAACGTCATAAACAAAACCTTTGCCGTCATACCACTGCGTGACATATTCATCAACCTTGCCAAATTCTTCTAAAACGCAATGGCGTCCAGCACCAACACTTTCTGCTAGGCTCCCGAGAGCATGAGACTCTTTTACTCCCGGAGCCCATTGGTAGACATTGGCAAAATCTTTTAACACTGCCCAAACTTGTTCTTGAGGGGCATTAATATCAATCGTTGATGCAATATGATGTTGTCCTGTTAATGTTGGCTGTTGCATATATTTTCCTGATTAAAGTAACAATTATGTGGGTTATGCGTCAGTAGTCTATGCCTACTACGGTGACGTGGTAATTGGCAATAAATGCAATGGTAGTGTGCAAATTCTAACCACTTGGTTTTGAATGTATTTTGTTCAATCGTAAGGTGTAGACAGTGATTGCTACCAATTAATTAATGCCCAAGATGGGTCAAGGTAATAATGTGAATTGGGATGATTTAAAGTTCTTTTTAGCGGTGTGTAAACATGGCTCGATCCGCGGTGCGGCGAGATCTCTAGAAGTGAATCATGCAACGGTATCTCGACGAATTAATAACTTTGAAGCTTCCTTGGGAGGACGTTTATTTGAACGTACAGCTCAAGGTTATATTCAAACCGCGTTGGCAAATGAACTGTTTCAAGAAGCTTCATTATTAGAAGAGCGCATGAATACGGTTCAACGACGAATTATAAGTAACGATGATAGTTTAAAAGGTGATATCCGAGTTACTTTTCCAGAATGTTTTGGACAAGCAGTTGTAATGGAAGATATTGCTGATTTTTGTCGTTTATATCCACAGGTTAACGTGCTTGTAGTAGGTTCGACCCGAACGTTAAACTTATTAAATCGTGAAGCGGATGTTGCATTTCGTATCTGTGACGAACCGCCTGATTATGTGGTGGGTCGTAAATTAGCAACGATTCATCGTGCTTGTTATATCTCACGAAAACTACTGCCCAAATTGAATGAGCCAGGATGGCTGGAAAAACAACATTGGCTTGGTTGGTCAGATAAGTTTCGTCGCCCTATCGGCCTTATTGCAAAAGAATATCCACGACTAGCTTCTCAGCACCAGATCCTCAGTGTTAGCTTGCGGGCTGAGGCTTGCAAGCAAGGTATGGGCGTGGCTATTTTGCCTTGTCCTTATGCTGATAGAGATCCAGATTTGGTTCGTATTCCACCTTATGTATCGGAAGCAAAGCATGCTTTGTGGATTTTAAGTCATCCAGATATGAGAAAAAATCAGAAGATTAAAACCTTTGTGCACTTTATGACGAAGCGGATGTTAGCAAAACGGCCATTATTAGAAGGCGAGGAGTTTGAGCTTCCAGAATTTGGTGAGCAAAAAGTCGCTCAGTTTGCTTGATGAGTGATAGTCACGAAGACCTGACAATATGCTAAAGATATTGTCAGGCAAACAAATAGTTTAAAAACTAGTCTTTTTGTTCTAAGTGGAAATTTTCATCATCATCGACAACATGGTGTTCTAAATCTAAAACTTGATCATCAGACTCATCGACATGAATCATCTGGCCATTGACCGCAGAGCCCATAGACATTTCGAGTAAATGATAATAAACATTGCCTTTAATACGTGCTTTTGGCGCTAATTCAATATGTTGGGATGCATAAATATTGCCATTGATAGTGCCATTGACAACGAGGTTGGGCACCCTTACTTCACCTTCAATAGAACCCATTTCGCTTAATGTTAGTACCGAATCAGTATCTCCGGTTGCGTTGATATTGCCTGCAACACTGCCATCGACACGTAGACCACCACTAAAACTTATGTCGCCTTTAAGATGAGTATGCTGACCAATCAGCGTATCAATTCGGGTTGATTTTCCTTTGCGTTTGTTTTTATTAAACATCTTTCACCTCGTTAGTGATTATCTTGTATTTGCCAGTCAAAGGTTTTTGATGTGGCTGTTTTTTTCTTCTGTTTGATTGTGACTGTGATCGTCTCTGGCTCAACATTGTCGGCTATTTTTAGCAGACCTTCAATAACTTGCACATGGCGCAAATTTAGAGAGTGTTCTTTTTGTGTAATGACTTCATTTTTGCCATCGTGAGTTGAGTTGATGCTAATCTCGATGGTGCCGGATAAGGCTTTTGAAATTTTTTGTCCCTGTGTGACCACCAAGCGATAACGATAGCTATCACTAGCCTGTCTATCAGTACTAAGCTGAAACTCACGTACTTGTAGTTTGCTGCTGGTAGTACCTTGTGTAATTGTTTGATAAAACAGCAGTTCTTTGTTGAGAGAAATAACTTTATTTTGCAATTCAACTAACTGTTGCTGCAACTGTTGATCAGTGGCTTGTTGGATGGCTAAATGCTGTTGTTGCTCAGTTTGCACACGATGCAGCTCAGTATTAGTCTCACTAATTTGTTGGTTTTGGCTGATTTGATCTTGTAATTGTTGCTCAAGATCTTGTTGTTGTTGGCTTAACTCTTTAATTTGCTGCAGCTGCGCAAAAGAACTATTTTGGTTTGCATACCATTGAATAGCAAAAGTGATTGTAATAATAGCCAAGATAAAACCTAACCATCGCAACGGTTTGGGTTG
>ENA-ORXI01002203-ORXI01002203.1-sediment-metagenome-genome-assembly--contig:-NODE-2203-length-14220-cov-10.584600_pt1 | contig 14220 bp, 14 predicted proteins | sample MGYA00237861_ERZ511468 | MGnify/ENA primary metagenome ERZ511468 (study PRJEB26299, sample SAMN06266213) | sediment metagenome | isolation source: Hudson Canyon methane seep mesocosm | place... | reverse complement strand
AAGATGATACATATTTTCTCTTAATGTCTTTTGATAAAAAGAAAGCAGCTCCTATATATAAAATACGTGCTAATGAATTGGTCAATGAATTGGATGTTATCTTTGAAGTCTACAAGAAACAGACAAATCTATCTTCAAAAGAAAAAATTTTAAATTCATTAAATAAAAAAATAGAAAATTACAAAAAATATTCACTTGTAGCAAAACTTTTAAAACAAAAAGGCATAGTAAAACCAAAAATTACACCTTATATTATTGAAAATGAACTATCCCAACTGTACGATGTAATGGCAGAAGATATTAAGGGGTTATCAAAAATTCTGGCAAATATAATTAAAAAGTCAGAGGTTAAAAACTCAACAAGAATTTTAGCCTTTTCCTACGAAGATAAAGATACGTATTCTACTTTTTCATCTGAGTTTAAAAACCACTTGGAAAAAGAATTAAATCAAATCATGTACTTAACCACAAGAACAACCAGTAAATATAAAATTTTGGGCAACTATTTTTTAAAAGATGACCATCTTATTGTAAGGGCATCTTTATATGATGAGTTTGGTGACATTGAACTTGTTGCAATGGCTAAGATGAAAATAAATCCAAAAAATAAAAAAGGTAAAATATGAAAATCAATTTATTAGCAAAAACATCACTGGCATGTGTATGCTCTATTCTGTTGTTAAGTGGTTGTACAGATGACTCAACAGTAAAAACAGCACCTAAAATCATCAAAGCGGTTCAAAATGAAGCCATCATCAAAGAAGTTTTAAGCGATGACTCCAAAGTTGAAAAAGCAGTTAAAAATGAAGAAGTTACAGAATATGTCAGCAACGACGATATTATTTTTGATGCATTTCAAGATACGGCAAAAATTGGTCCAAAAGACAAACAGATGATCATCGTTTTTGGTACAAACACTGATCCTTATACTGATCAGTTAAAAAAAGACATTAAAAACTCTTCTGAATTACAAAAAAGATTAAAAAATGACTATTCGTCGTATTATTTAAAAGCTCATGAGAACTTAAGACACAAACTGTTTCATGAAAATGAATACATGGATGTTGACACCAAAACAATGATCTCAATTTATGGAGTAGAAGCAACGCCTACAATGATATTTGCAGATAAAGTTGGAAAAGCTGTTATTGTAGTGCCTGGATATATGCCAGCCAAACAATTCTTGGTTACTCTTGATTTTATGAAGAGTATGAAATGGAAAGGTAAAGACAGAAAGAATGGGGAAGTATATCAAGCACTAAAAGAGTTCTATATTCAAAATGGCATCATAAAAGCTAAAAAAGGTTAATCATGAATAATTTTAAAAAAGCATTTGTAGTTTTTGCATTTGTATGCGCTACTTTTTTAAATGCAAGTCTATTTCAAGATGGAAATAAAATTGTATCCGATGGAAAAGGTGTCGTACTAATTTTTGACAGCAAAGCATGTTCTACCGAAAGTCAAAGAAATGAAACCTGAACCTTATGCTCACCAAATGCTATTTGAAGAACTCAAAAAATATCCTCGTTTACAGCAAACATTTGACCGCCAATGGAATAATTTTGATGGGGAAAACGACAGTTTTGGGGATATTAAAATCCTTCACTATACTGATATGAGCACACAACCTCATTTAAAATATGCTTTTTCTAGATTAAAATCGGAAGGACGTAGTCATTGGTTTGACGGAACAATTCGTGAGCATCGTCGACAAGGAGTTCAATTATTATTTGATTCTATGTATTTTGAGGCATTAGATTCAGGAATGTCTCCACAAGATTATTATTCACTTGACTCTAGCAAGTGGATAGGGTATAATAAAGAAAGTCAAAAAGGATATAATGCAAGTAATGGGTTTGATATAACAAAAGGTGAATAGATGAAAAATGATAAAACATCATTAACAAAAGTAGAGAAAAACCGCATCAAAGACGCACACCCAACTGAAACTTATACAGATGAAGAATGGGCAATCTTACAGGGCATGTCCCATTCAGATTTCAATCGTATATCTTCAGTTGGTTCTTTCTTAGATGAAACAAAAAAGAAATATAAGGAGTGATGTTTATCTGTTTATTGGTGTAGGTTCATTTCTTGATGTATGTGAGAAAGAAAATATCAAACCCAATAACAACTGACTATACTTATCGGTTATCGTGTCGCTAGCACACTCAGAATTCGTTAAAACACCAAAGTTAGTACTGCTTAAGGATGGCAGGAATGAATACAAAATGATGCAAGGTTCATCTTGTGCAGGATTTATGTCAACTCCCTAATTGTATTAGTGTCATTACCAAGGGAAACTGTCGGACTAATTACCAAGCGATTCTGTCGCACTCGTAAATTACCAAGGGAAATTGACGGATCTATTTAATCAGTGTTTCTTGTTTGTTTTTAAACAAATGAGGAATGCAGAGGATGATTATTATGGATTCTCAAGCTCAACTCACCGTCGATATCATTACTAAAGTAGCTGAACGTAAAATCACCATCGCTAATGCTGCTAAGTTGCTCAATAAATCGAGAAGAACTATTGAGCGTTACCTTCAGAAATATCATAAGGTCGGTATTCAATTCGTTGTTCATCGCAATACTGGCAAGGCCCCCACAAATAAAACACCTGATAGTTTAAAGCGACAAGTTCAAGCGTTAATCAAAGATAAATACTTCGATGTGAATTTATTGCACTTAGCGGAATTGCTTAAGGCAAATGAGAATATTGTGGTTAAGCGGGAAACACTTAGGTTTTGGGCGCATGACATTCACCATGTTAAACGCGCTAAACGTCGACGTGTAAAAGCCCGTAAAAGACGTGAACGTTTGGAGTCACCAGGGTTATTGTTGCAAATGGACGGCAGTCCTCATCGCTGGTTTGGTGACCAAACTTCCTGTTTAATTGCTATCATTGATGATGCAACGAGTGAAATCCACGCCGAGTTTTTTAAATCAGAAACTACTGCTGGTTGTTTGAAAGTGCTGCGCAATTACATTGAGAAAAAAGGTTTATTCAAGGTGCTTTATGTGGATAGGGCTGGCATTTTCGGTGGTCCAAAACGCTGTAACTTCTCTCAGGTACAGCGGGCTTGTAATGAGTTGGGCATCGAGATCATTTTTGCTAATTCACCTCAAGGTAAAGGGCGTATTGAGCGTTCGTTCGATACTTTCCAAGACCGCCTAGTACCTGAATTAAGACTTAACCATATCCAAGATATGGCAAGCGCTAATCGTTACTTACAAGACATATTCATTCCTCAATTCTGGCAACAAAAAGTAGTCGTCATAGCTAAAAACCAAGACTCTGAATATACTCCTGTAGCAGAGCATATAAACCTTGATGATGTCTGTGTTCAGAAAGAATATCGAAAGATTAGAAATGACCACACCTTTAGCTACGGAAATAAGTTTTATCTCATTGAATCGCCGCTGAAACACTCTATTGCTAAACAGAAAATAGAGATTAGAAAAACTAGTAAACACGACTTTACTGCTTATTTCGCAGGGCGTCATTTAACCGTATCAGAAGTAATTGAGCCAACTAAGCTCTCAATGGAAGATATGGAAATAAAGAAAAAACTCGACGTACTTGCCTTGGCAGATCAGCTAGGTAATGTGAGTGAAGCATCACGCATCAGTGGAGTCTCACGCGATACTATTTACCGTCATCGGCGATTAATTAAACAAGGAGGTAAAGCGGCATTAAAAAAGCAAATAACCTCTAATCATCGCCATAAAAACAGAACCGATGAGGCACTTGAAAAGTTGCTCATCAACTTCTCATTACAAAACCCACACCTCGGCCAAGTGCAAGTATCAGCACTGCTTAAAGTAAATCATGGTGTTGAGATCAGTGCCAATGGTGTCAGGTCTGTGTGGTTACGAGAAAACATGAATACCTGTGCATTAAGACTTCATCGCTCACAATCATTGCCGAAATAATTTTGCTCTGATATGGTATTACGACAAAGTCGCTCGGTAATTAGTCCGACAGTTTCCCTTGGTAATGACACTAATACACGACAATATCGTTCCATTTGAGTTGCCATAATTCACCAACACGGAGCATTGAATTTGAGGCAATCAATACGGCATCTCTAATCATCAAACGCTCATTTCTTAATGCTTCATCTGCACACTGTTTTTTAGAAGAATAACTGCGTAAGAACCGTACTAACTTGTCGTATTCTTCCAAAGAAAAGACACTCCGTCTGCCGATGTTATCTTTCTTGATGGTTATTTTTCTGAACTCAAATTTAGCAAAATGCGCATATCCTTTCCGGTATGCGTAATCTATCATTTGATTAATGGTTGCCTGTTCATTCTTAACCGTGACTGACTGCGTTCCAATAAAATTCTTCTTCCGCCAAACTTCATAGTCATAGAAGGAATTCCTATCCAGCTCGTTGATTTTGAGTGATTCAGATTTGAAGTTCAGTACATGTCTGCACTGAGATTTGATAGTGACGAGTCGTCCTTTGGTGATGTTACCTGCATCAACATCTTCTGCACGAACTACTGCAGTATCAAAATCTTTTGTTCGTAAACTCTTGCGAAAATACTTCTGTTCTTCTGTGACCCACATCTTGAACTGCCATACATCGCCTGACTGTGGCACCCGAAATATTTGTGATTTGCCACCGAGGATATCGTGGACTTCTTGAGATGTATTACCCTTTGATTTTCGTGCTTTTCTCGCCATGTACCTTATGATTTGCAGTAGTCACACAAAGTTTGTAACTTTGTTTGTAACACTACATAAAGAAACGAGTTAAATCAACAACTTAATTTTTAGTTTGCCGCTACTTTGCCGAATTTAATTTAATGTAAGTTATTGATGCATAAGGACTTGACTGATGTGTAACTACTCCCACTCGATAGTAGCCGGCGGCTTTCCGGAAATGTCATAAGTAACCCGCGAAATGCCATCGACTTCATTAATAATTCGTCTGGAAACGATATCTAAAAATTCATACGGCAAATGCGCCCAACGCGCCGTCATAAAATCTATCGTCTCAACAGCTCGAAGAGCAATCACAAAATCATAACGCCGACCATCCCCCATAACACCCACCGATTTTACCGGCAAAAATACCGCAAAAGCCTGACTCACTTTGTCGTATAAGTCATGACGATAAAGTTCTTCTATAAAAATGGCATCCGCGTAACGTAACAGCTCAGCGTATTCCTTTTTAACCTCACCTAAGATCCTAACCCCCAAACCCGGCCCTGGAAATGGATGTCGATTAATCATCATCTCAGGCAATCCTAGCTCAACCCCCAATCGTCTAACTTCGTCTTTAAATAATTCCCGTAACGGCTCAACCAACTTTAAGGTCATATTTTCGGGTAAGCCGCCAACATTATGATGCGATTTAATTAAATGCGCCTTGCCACTTTTAGCGCCCGCTGATTCAATCACATCTGGGTAAATAGTTCCTTGCGCCAACCATTTTGCATCCGTTAACAATGCCGCCTGCTCATCAAATATTTCAACAAACAAATTACCAATTATTTTGCGCTTTTCTTCAGGATCGACAACTCCGATCAGCCGGTCTAAATAACGTTGTTCCGCATTAACACGTATAACTTTAATTCCCATGTTTTCTGCAAACATAGCCATCACCTGATCGCCTTCATTTAACCGTAGCAATCCGGTATCAACAAAAACACACACCAACTGTGCGCCAATTGCCTTATGTAAAAGTGCCGCGACAACCGATGAATCCACACCACCTGAAAGCCCTAAAATAACCTGATCTCCGGCCACAGACTCTCGAATACTGACAATGCTCTCATCTATAATATTGCTTGAATTCCAAAGCACAGAACAACCACAAATATCCACTATAAAGCGTTCCAGAATCTTACCGCCTTGCTTCGTATGTGTTACTTCAGGGTGAAACTGGACACCGAAAAACTGCCGACTTTCATCGGCTATACCGGCTATCGGCGCGCTCTCTGTACTGGCAATTAAGTTAAAACCCTCGGGCAATCGCTCAACCCTGTCCCCATGACTCATCCAAACATCTAACAAACCATAACCTTCAGCAGAAGATGAATCCTCAATATCCATTAATAAACTAGAATGGCCTCTTGCGCGAACTTGCGCATAACCAAATTCTCGATGATCAGATGCCGCTACACGGCCGCCCAACTGCTCAGTCATCGTTTGCATACCATAACAAATACCTAACACTGGCACCCCTAATGTAAAAACACATTCAGGTGCTCTCGGGGTATCATCACTGGTTACTGTTTCTGGCCCCCCTGACAAAATAATACCATTCGGCGCAAAATCAATCACTTCCTGCCCACTACACTCGCAGGAAAGAATTTCACAATAAACACCAATCTCCCTAATTCTTCGGGCAATTAATTGCGTATATTGGGAACCAAAATCTAAAATTAAGATTTTATGAGAATAAATAGCTGCTGTTTGCTCGTTGCTCACGATAGTTTTTATCTTTTGAAAAAATGAGTTAAAAAAAGGTCAATATGGCCGCACCAAATCTGTTACCCACAGATCAATCTAATCGATAATTTGGCGCTTCTTTGGTAATAGTGACATCATGGACATGACTTTCACGCATCCCGGCATTAGTCACCCGGACAAATTCAGCATTATTATGTAGGGCACTTATCGATTCACAACCGGTATATCCCATGCAAGCACGAATACCACCGATCAACTGATAGATGATGGCATTTAACCCACCCTTATACGGCACACGCCCTTCTATACCTTCAGGTACAAGTTTCTCAACAGTTTCTGCTTCTTCTTGGAAATAGCGGTCACTTGACCCCTGTTTCTGAGCCATCGCTCCCAGCGAGCCCATACCACGATAGGTTTTATATGAACGCCCCTGAAATAACTCTACATCACCCGGTGCCTCTTCTGTTCCGGCAAATAATCCCCCTAACATAACCGCGTGAGCGCCAGATGCCAGTGCTTTAGCAACATCTCCTGAGTAACGAATGCCCCCATCGGCAATAAAAGGAACACCGGTTCCACGTAAAGCCTCTGAAACATTATTAATTGCCGTAATTTGCGGTACCCCGACACCGGCTACAATACGTGTTGTACAAATTGACCCCGGACCAATACCCACTTTAACGCCATCAGCCCCTGCCTCGACCAACGCTCTTGCCGCATCCGCCGTCGCAATATTACCCCCAATAACCTGAAGTTCGGGGTACATATCCTTAATTAATCTAATGCGTTGCAAAACACCGCTGGAATGTCCGTGTGCAGTATCAACCACAACCACATCAACACCGGCTTGCACTAATGCTGTCACTCGCTCTTCCGTATCAGCGCCGGTCCCTACTGCCGCACCCACACGTAGCTGCTCAAAACTATCTTTGCTAGCTTGCGGGTAATCTTTTGCTTTTTGAATATCTTTAACAGTAATCAGGCCACAAAGATGAAAATCTTTATTAACAACCAACACCTTCTCGATACGGTGTTCATGTAACAAGGCGATCGCTTCTTGCTGCTCAGCCTCCTCACTCACCGTAACTAATTTGTCTTTAGGTGTCATTACTTTAGTAACAGACTCATCTAATCGTGTCTCAAAACGCAGATCACGACTCGTCACGATACCCAGTAAATCATTACCATCAACAACAGGTACTCCAGAAATATTATGTTGCTGCGTTAAGGCCATGACTTCCTTAATGCTCATACGCGGTGAAACCGTTATTGGCTCTCTAATCACACCGCTCTCAAACTTTTTAACGCACCCGACTTCATAGGCTTGTTGTGCAATTGTCATATTCTTATGAAGAATACCTATACCACCTTCTTGGGCAATATTTATCGCTAACCGTGATTCTGTTACTGAATCCATTGCAGCAGAAACAAGCGGAATATTAAGACTAATTTCACGGGTTAGCTGCGTTGACAGATCGACATCCTTTGGTAAGACTGTCGAATGCGCAGGGACTAATAAAACATCATCAAAAGTTAGAGCTTCCTGAATTATCCGCATATATCAACCTGAATTTCAAAATAACTGGATATTATACAATGATACTTCGCCTTTTTTTAAAATCTATTACACAAAACTATTTTTCAGCATCAAACAATGCCCCTAACTGGCTAAAAGTCTTAATATCTTCTGACCTTACTTCTTGCCCATCCACCCGTGAAAAAAACATAGGAATCAATGCAGCAACCACAATGGACTCCAAAAAAGTCGCCTTTAAAACCCACGCAAAAACCATTGCAAAAACGTTCACCCAAAGACCCATTTCAAAAGGAACAATGCCATCAACCCATGCCAACGGATAAAGTAAAACACTATAAAGCAGTATTAATCCCACATACATAACACTATTCACAATCCAGAGTGGCTTGGAAAATGCATTCACCTCCTGAGCAAACAGTAACAACCCTTTTTTAGCTGCTAATTCAACAGTCTCTTGGGATGCTGTTTTAATCACGTAAGCCAAAATAATTTCAGCCTGAAAAGCTGTTAATACATTAATTCCCGTATTAACCACGGCTGTTAAAAATGAATTACCAAAACAAAATCGTTCCGAATGACATCTATCAGTATAAATTAGCACTAGCCCTTGTCTTATTTTACGCTCAACTCGTGCCAACTTAGTCGCATCGCCAAAGTAAGTTGCTAGTGCATCCTTATAACGCGAAAGTTGTTCCTGACTTGAAAAAACAGCCGCTTCATTTAATTGGTCCACCAGCACCCGAATATGCCCAACACGCCGAGGTAACATGGTCGTCCCTCGCACAACAAAAGCCAAATAACCACAAACACAAAAACCGATGACCGATCCAATTTCAGCCGGCAGTGTTGAATGTAATTCAAAAGCATTCCCAATGAGTCCAACCCCTACGCCGATGAGGGTCGCCGCGACAAAACAAAAAGCAAGAATCACCCAAGCCCAAAATTTTAATATTACACAAGACATGGTTTTCTCAACCAACTGAATGGCTGCTAACAACTTTACTTCCATACGAAACTCCGAAAAAGAATTCTAGATTACTTTATTCCTCTAACTGGCTGCATTAAACAAAAATATTACGCGTTACATTAAGAGGCTACAACGCTCTAACACCCAAGTAAAACACCAACCAAGTTTATGAATGAAACATACTCTACTCTGCATTAAATTAAAATCCTAGCAATATCATATCAATAACCGGTAATGAGCCCACCTCACTCCTTAACAATCTCCGAACTGCTGCGCTTTTGGATAAACCCTTACACTAAGAGCCTTAACCCTACCAATAAAAGCAAAACAGAAAAACACTGCTGTAACCTTTTTACCGGTAACTTGGTAGCCATTTTAGCGCCTATGGGTGCAAACAAAACACTGGTTGCAATAACCCCCACAAAAGCCGGCAAGTAAATATAGCCCAAAAAACCCGACATAGATGCCGTGATACCCCACCCTAAAACGATATAACTGATGGAAGACGCCACAGCAATGGGTAAACCGCAAGCACTAGAAACACCCACCGCCACCGGCATAGGTCGTTGCATGTAGACTAAATACGGTACCGTAAGCGTCCCGCCCCCAATCCCCAAAGACGAAGAAAGCAACCCAATGATTCCACCACCAATGCTATAAGGCATACCGGTCAAGCGCCATTTTATCTCTCCCCCAACGGGGGGTCTCAACAGGTTAAGCCCTACATAAATCAGAAAAAACGCAAAAAAACCTTTCAATAGTTGCCCAGAGATATAGTGAGCTATCCAGGCCCCAATAACAGCACCAATAAAGACCATAGGAGCCATCTTTTGCACAATCGGCCATTCGATATTACCTATTCGCCAATGCGCATGAATTGAAGCTATTGATGTCACTACAATAGTTGCCAAAGATGTAGCGACCGCCATCACCATTACTAAATGTTCTTCAAACCCCTGCCACGAAAACAAAACTAATAAACTTGGCACAATAATAACCCCACCTCCAATACCAAAGAGACCGGCTAAGCCCCCAGCAATGGCTCCCAATGCTAAACAATAAACAATCATCTCAACCAAAACACACCCATCTATTCCTCTATCAACAACTTCGGGTTGTCCCCGAAACCTCAATCAAAACCACCGTATCAACACTTTCTAGTACTATCATCTTATACATTCTTCTACCTGTCGGCAGTGAATTAACATAAAATGTTACCTTAAAAAAAGGCTTAACTGATTTTGGAAACTTATCTCGTTGGCGGAGCAGTCCGCGATAAACTTTTAAATTATCCCTTTACTGAAAAAGACTGGGTCGTTATCGGTGAATCCCCTGAATCGATGATCGCCCAAAAATTTATTCCAGTCGGTAAAGATTTCCCCGTTTTTTTACACCCAAAAACACGAGAAGAATACGCTTTAGCACGTACAGAGCGTAAAATTGCCCCTGGCTATACCGGCTTTAACTTTCACACCGCACCGGAGGTTACTCTAGAACAGGACCTTATTCGCCGCGACCTCACTATCAATGCGATTGCACTATCACCATCAGGTCAGTTAATCGACCCTTACGGAGGGCAACGTGATCTTCAAAGACGAATCCTTCGCCATGTTTCGCCTGCATTTAATGAAGACCCCGTCAGAGTTTTACGCATCGCTCGCTTCGCTGCACGCTATGCCCACTTGGGCTTTCAAATAGCTGATGAGACACGTTTATTAATGCAACAAATGGTTCAACAAGGCGAAATTAGCCACCTTGTACCCGAACGAGTCTGGACTGAAACGCACAAGGCCTTAACTGAAGACCAGCCTTCTTGTTTTTTTAAAACACTCAAAAATTGTGGTGCGTTAGCGATTATTTTCCCAGAAATAAATGAACTTTTCGGGGTTCCACAGCCCAAAAAATATCACCCCGAAATTGACACCGGCATTCATGCTTTATTAACGGTTGATCAGGCTGCTCAATTAACAAAAGACCCAGCAACCCGTTTTGCCGCTTTAGTCCATGACTTAGGTAAAGCTAAGACTTCACCCAACAACTGGCCCAGTCATAGAGGACACGAATCAGGCGGCCTCCCTATCTTAAAGCAACTTTGCCAGCGACTACGAATACCCAAATCATATAAAGCACTTGCTCAACACGTCATGCTACACCACACATCTGCTCATAAAGTGATGCACCTTAAACCTGAAACACTGGCAGAAATGTTACTGAATATCGGTGCCTTTAAAAAAGACAACACGTTAAAAAAATTTTTACTCGCGTGTGAGGCTGATGCGAAAGGTCGAACGGGTCTTGAAAACAAACCTTACCCGCAGGCATCCTTTATTCAAAGTGCTCAACAAGCCGCATTAGCAATAAATACCGACCTATTTACTTCCGGTTCATTGAAAGGTCCACAAGTTGGCGAAGCTATTTACCAATCCAGAATCCAAGCAATTACTGACTTTTATAAAACCTGCCCTAAATTGGAATAAATGCTGTCACCATAGACTGCAAAGCCGACTTAAGCACACGGTGCTGTCTATTAGCCATAATCTGAGCAATCATATCCTGAGCATTAATTATTTTCCCAAACAAGCGTTCAAAACTTAGATTCACCTCTTCAGCATCGCCGGAACTGACTAAAAACACCGCCCCAGAGGCTGACTGTTTTGTACGAATCAACCAAGAGGCTACTTCCACATTACGGGCGCTATTATAGAGCTTCTGAGCATCCAAAAAGTCAATCATATAAAACTCTCGCTGACCCTGATAAGCCTCAAAAATCATAGTCTGCAATCCGGCAATAAAAGCTTGTACCCGGTCACCTTCAAAGTCATCATCAACACTTAACCAAATACAATCAATACTTTTCATGCCATTAATCGACATAAAAGGAAACTTAACCAATTCAGTGACCGCTTCCTCCGCCCCCTGATAGCCACCTTTACGCCACTCACTCGGATTTCGTTTATATAGCTTTAGCGCCAACTCTTTTAAAGCCAAAAAAACAATTTTTTGATGCGTTTCTGTTACTAAGTTAATATCCGTTTTAACAACCGAAGCCATTTTAAACTCAGAACTACTCAGTGATCCATTCTGCTTAACGACTGACGAACAAGCCGTTAATAATACTATACAAAATGCTAGAAAAAACCGGCAACTAAACAATCTAACCTGACAATTGCACCCCATGAATCTATTTCTTTTTCCTGAATTTGAATATCATAAAAAACTCCCTTATAGTGACACTTTATTGTTACTTTTATAACCCTTAACTTATGCCTTCTTTTGATATAGTTTCTGAATTTGATCACCATGAAGCGAACAATGCTGTTGATCAAGCTAACCGTGAAGTCACCACACGTTTTGACTTTAAAGGCTCGGGTGCTAAATTTGAATTTAATGATAACATCATTAAGTCATTTGCTGAAAACGACTTCCAACTCCAACAAATGCTTGATATTGTACAAATGAAACTAACAAAACGCGGTATAAATACGGCCTGTTTGGAAACAGCAGAAGCACAAATAACCGGCAAAACAGCGCATCAAGAAACAACCCTTAAACAAGGCCTTGATACGCCTTTAGCACGAAAAATTGTTAAATTAATTAAGAATAAAAAACTTAAAGTTCAGGCCGCCATACAAGGGGAGAAAGTTCGCGTAACCGGTAAAAAAAGAGATGACCTACAACAAGTCATTCAATTACTTAAAGAAGAAAAACTAGAGATGCCTCTACAATTTGACAACTTTAGAGACTAATCGCTTAAATCACCCCAAAGTAACTGCACCGAAGTTAACACTGCTAACGCCGCTGTTTCAGTCCGTAATATTCGAGGCCCCAAACGAACAGCAACAAAACCAGCGGCTAAAGCCCATTTAATCTCCTCGGCAGTAAAACCGCCCTCTGGGCCCGACAATACCGTCACCTTCTGTGATTCCGGGGATAAGTCGCCTAAAGTCTGCCTTGCCGTAGGTTCTAACAGAATTTTAAACCCTTCTAACGGGTTAACCCATGCTTCCAGTTCAGTCGGCAGATGTATTTTAGGAACAAATTGTCGACCGCTTTGTTCGGCTGCATTCTGTGCAATGCGCTGCCAATGTACACACTTTTTATGCCTATTTTCAGGCTTCAGTCGAACCACACTGCGCGCTGTTAGCAATGGCGTTATTTCACTCACACCCAATTCAACCGCTTTTTGAATGGCAAAGTCCATGTGATCTGAACGCGAAATTGCCAAACCATAATTAATCCATAATCTAGATTCTGTTTTCCTTTGAACCGCCTCATTTATCTTTACAACAACGGCTTTGCGCGTGACTTCTATAAACTCAGCTTTAAACTCATAGCCGTCATCATTGAAAAGGAGTACGTCGGCACCAACCTTTAACCGTAAAACAGAACGCACATAGTGCGCCGCCTCTTCTTCCAAACGGAATTTTTCGTATAAAACGAGAGGAGAAGCAACATGAATTCGTGAAATACGCATGACAATCTACAAGGGAAATGAAGAACAGCTAATCTTTAAATTAACAAGACGCCCACCACTAAAAAACCCGTCAACGATAAAATCTCCGAGCAGAATAATTAATCGCTATGTAAATTATCAAAAATACGCAACGTGGGTGCTGATTGGTTCATAGTGTAAAAATGCAACCCCGGCGCACCATGATCCAATAGTCGCTGACACAATTCACTCACCACCTCAATACCTAACGCTTGAATGGATTCCCGGTCATCGCCAAAAGTTTCTAAGCGTTTGCGTAGCCAACGTGGAATCTCAGCACCACACATTTCAGAAAAACGCGATAACTGCGTATAGTTATTAATCGGCATAATCCCTGGAATAATGGGTAAATCAATGCCCTGTTTTTCACAATCGTCTACAAAAGAAAAATACGCTTCCGCCGTATAAAAATATTGCGTGATGGCTGTATTCGCCCCGGCATCAACCTTACGCTTAAAGTTAATTAAATCGTCTTGCCCATTACGGGCTTGCGGATGAACTTCTGGGTAAGCGGCGACATGAATCTCAAAATGGTCTCCAGTCTCAGCCCTGATAAATTCAACCAACTCATTGGCATAACGAAACTCCCCTGCCGACAAGACGCCTGAAGGCATATCTCCACGTAGCGCCACAATCTTAGCAATACCCTGCTCTTGGTAACTACGTAAAACCTTACGAATACTGTCTTTTGTTGACGCCACACAAGACAAATGCGGTGCCGCCTGACGGCCTGATCGCTGAATAGCAACAACCGCTTCCATTGTTTTATCACGGGTCGAGCCACCGGCGCCAAA
>ENA-ORXI01002202-ORXI01002202.1-sediment-metagenome-genome-assembly--contig:-NODE-2202-length-14234-cov-4.144522_pt1 | contig 14234 bp, 11 predicted proteins | sample MGYA00237861_ERZ511468 | MGnify/ENA primary metagenome ERZ511468 (study PRJEB26299, sample SAMN06266213) | sediment metagenome | isolation source: Hudson Canyon methane seep mesocosm | place... | reverse complement strand
TGTACGGAAAGTGAATATTGATACCGATCTACGCATGGCTTCAACGGGAGCAATTCGTCGCTATTTAGCACAAAAAGAAAATGCGTCAGACTTTGACCCACGTAAATTCTATAAGGAAGCGACAGCGGCAATGCAGGCTATTTGCCAGGCTCGCTATGAAGCCTTTGGTAGTGCTGGACATGCCAGTAAGATCAACGTTATTCCTTTACAACAAATGGTTGAACGTTATGCCAATGGCGAGTTAACGACATCTGTATTTTAAAACTAAAACGTTATTTTATAAGTGCTATTTCAGCAAGATGTTTCATATAGAATGAAATTTGAGGAAGAGACAGAATGAGCAATCACAAAACATTAACGCAATTTATTATTGAACAACAACGAAGCCTGCCTGATGCGACAGGAGATTTAACCTTACTTTTAAATGACATCGCTACTGCGTGCAAACGCATTTCACATACTGTGAATCGAGGCTCAATCACAGGGTTGTTAGGCAGTGCTGAAACGGAAAATGTTCAGGGAGAAACGCAGAAACAATTAGATATTATTACCAATGACATTATGGTTGAGGCATTGGAATGGACAGGGCATTTGTCCGGAATGGTATCAGAAGAAGTTGATGACTTTATTCCTATTCCAGAGCAATATCCTCGCGGTAAATACTTAGCTTTATTTGATCCCTTAGATGGGTCATCTAATATTGATGTCAATCTAACAGTAGGTACTATTTTTTCTATTCTTAAAGGTCGAGAGGGTCTTGAGGCAACACTGGATGACTTTTTGCAAAAAGGCAGCGAGCAAGTCTGTGCTGGTTTTGTACTTTACGGCCCATCTACGATGATGATCCTCACCACAGGACAAGGTGTAAACGGGTTTACCTTAGATCAAGATGTGGGTGAGTTTGTATTGAGTCATCCTGCTATGACTATTCCTGAAGATACTGCGGAATTTTCAATTAATATGTCGAATCAGCGTTTTTGGGAACAGCCGGTTCAGCGTTATATTAATGAGTGCATGCAAGGTGAGGAAGGCCCGCGAGGACTTGATTTTAATATGCGTTGGGTCGCGTCGATGGTGGCTGAAGTTTTTCGCATTTTGACGCGTGGAGGAATCTTTATGTATCCTCATGATAAACGAGAGCACTCTAAATCCGGCAAGCTCAGACTGATGTATGAAGCCAATCCAATGGGGTTTATTATCGAGCAAGCTGGTGGTCTATGTTCAACAGGAACTGAGCGTATTTTAGATATTGACCCAGATAATATCCATCAGCGAGTGCCCGTCATTTTGGGGTCTAAAAACGAAGTGAATAGAGTGCTGTCTTATCATCTTGATTAGTGAATAAATAAAACATCTTCTTAACGTTAACGAGAAAATATTAAAAGGTTAAAATTATGCGTAAGCCACTTGTTGCTGGTAATTGGAAAATGAATAATCCAATTGAAAGCTCTAAAATATTGCTCGAAAATATCTTACATCAAACCGAACTACTCGACAGCATGCTAGCCAAAGCAGGACAAGCTTCAGCACTTGATATTGCTATATTTCCTCCCTCAGTATACTTAAAAGAAACACAAGAAATATTAACGGGTTCATCATTACATTGGGGAACTCAGAATGTATCTGCATATGATGAAGGTGCCTATACAGGCGAAATTTCAGCATCAATGCTACAAGGTTTTGGCTGTGATTATGTCTTAATTGGCCACTCTGAACGACGCTGTTTATATGAAAAATTAGAGCTCGATCAGTTTGTACTCGATCAGATTGTGGCACAAAAATATGACATGGCAACTCAGCATGATTTGACCCCTATAATATGTATTGGTGAAACAGCAGAAGATTATGAGTCAGGAAAAACAGAAGAAGTAATTGCACGTTTATTAGATGTTCTCATTGAGCATAAAGGGGCGCAAGCATTAGCACAGACGGTGTTTGCTTATGAGCCTGTTTGGGCTATTGGAACGGGGAAATCAGCGACCCCCGAATGGGCCCAAGAGGTCCATTCATTTATGCGTCAGCGTATAGCTAAGCATGATAAGGCTACAGCAGAGTCTCTACGTATTATTTATGGTGGTAGTGTCAATGCCAGTAATGCGGCTGCAATTTTTGCAAAAGAGGATGTTGATGGTGGTCTGATTGGTGGCGCGTCATTGAATGTCGACGAGTTTATCCAAATTTGTTTTGCCGCAGCGCTAAAAGCTAAAGCTTAATGTTCACTACAGATTGAGCATGCGGTCTTAGAAATAGTATTAAAGCTGTTAATGACTACTCCACCATGGTTTAACTATTTCAATTGGGCGACGGTTGGATAACTGTTATAATCCGTTTCAACTTTTGCCACATAGCTCAGCTAGTTAGAGTGGTCTTGTAACAATGTGATTAATGGCTATATTTACACAATCAGTTGATTATAATTAAGCAGCATGGACGTTAACCATACTTTAAGGATAAGAAGTTCCTGAAACAAGGCGACGCGCGATGTCACAACATACCATTTCTTCTGATCGAAATGCAGCAATACTCAAACAGGTTATACCTTTTATGGGTAAATATAGTCTGTCAGCCACGCCAGTAAACTATACCGTTATCTATGAGTATTATTCAGGTGGCAATCCGCAATTAAATCAAACAATTGATAAGGCGTTATCATCCGAGCTGGCGCCAACAAATGATGTGTTGCAAAGTTGGTTTGATTCTTTCTTGATTGATTATGATTTAGTTGAACTCACACAAACCCAAATTGATATGTATCAAATTACGAATCAACTGGCAGAGTTAACACGACAGACAGAGGGTGATATTAGTCAGTTTGATGGCTCACTCAATGAACGTAAAAAAGAATTAGGCGCATCGGCTGATAGTAGTTCTTTGGCGTCGATTGTGACCGAGCTATTAAGTAATACCAGCTCAATGCAAGTGGCTATGAGCCAAATGAAGCAGCAATTAGATTCAACAAAACAAGAGATTACAGGGCTGCAAGATCGTTTAGAAGTGGTATCAATTGAGGCGATAACAGATCCGTTAACAGGCTTAATGAATCGTAAAGGGTTTATGACCGCAGTTGAAAAGGCCGTAGCAGAATTTGGACATCCTGACTCACCACTCAGTTTATTAATTTTAGATATCGACCACTTCAAAAAAATCAATGACAGCTATGGGCATTCTGTCGGAGATAAAGTAATACAAGTAGTGGCAAATACAATAACAAAATATACTAGAGGCAATGACACTGCTTGTCGTTATGGTGGTGAAGAATATGCCGTTTTATTACCTGATACTGATCAGCAAGATGCACTCATTGTTGCCGAAAAGATTCGTCGGATGATAGAAACAATAAAACTTAAAAAAGCGGGCAGTGGTGAAAAGCTTTCTCGCATGACGATCTCGGTTGGCATTGCGGGCTTTGTTTCTGGCCTAAATATAAATGATTTTATCGATAAAGCTGATGCAGCTTTATATCAATCGAAAAATTCCGGCAGGAATCAATGTACCATTTCTGCAGACTAAAAGAGTCAGTTATAAAACCTAGCTTAGCGTCGGTATTGAGCAATAAAAAAGCCCTAATACCTTGCGGTATTAGAGCTTTTTATAAGGTGGTTTTTGTTTAGCGGTTACAGATGTACATTGTTACTTCAAAACCGAAACGCATGTCTGAATATTCTGGTGTAGTCCACATGATAATTACCTCTCAAATTTAATATGAATTATTTATGGCCCGAATTAATTTCGCTGACCGTGGATTAAACTATACGGTAATTGTCACTATAGCGTTAGAGGAAAAAGCCTGATATAGCTCAGTAATTTTCTTAGTGCAATCACTCTTCAACAGGCACTCGCATCGTTACAAATTCTTCTGCTGCAGTAGGGTGAATACCTATGGTGGCATCAAAATCTGATTTACTTGCCCCCGCTTTGATTGCTATTGCTATGCCCTGCATGATCTCTCCTGCATCAGCACCGACCATGTGAGCACCGAGTACTTTATCGCTGTCACCATCCACTAATAATTTCATCAAGCTTCGTTCTTCAGAACCACTGATCGAATGTTTCATCGCGCGGAAGCTTGACCTGTATTTAACGACATTAGAATAGTTTTCCCTTGCTTGTTCTTCCGTCATGCCAACCGTAGCAATATTAGGTTGGCTAAATACTGTTGTTGCAATATTTGTATAATCTATCTTCCATGAGCCATTATTATAAAGTGCTCGTGCTAGCGTCATGCCTTCTTCTAAAGCAACCGGTGTTAACTCCATACCACCAGTGACATCCCCTAAGGCATAAATGCTATCTTCGCTGGTTTGAAAGTGTTGATTCACTTTAATATAACCACGATCAGTCAAGTCAATATTGACATTTTCTAGGCCAAGATTATTCAACTGTGGTTTACGTCCTGTGGCATAAAGTACGGCATCAACGACGAGTGATGTGCCATTACTCAAGTTTACTTTTAGTGATTTATCAGCTTGCTTTTCAATTGACGTCACATCAGTATTAAACTGCAAGTTAACGCCCTTTTTAGCAATTTCTTGTGCCGCGAACTCTCTCACGTCATTATCAAAACCACGTAAAAAGAGTGCTCCTCGATAGAGCTGGCTTACATCAGCGCCAAGGCCATTAAATATACCTGAAAATTCAGTTGCTATATAACCGCCACCGACCACAATTACTCGCCTTGGGAAGGAAGCCAAATCAAAGATTTCATTTGAACTGACGACATGTTCATTACCAGGGAATTCAGGTATATAGGGCCAACCACCAACAGCGATAACGATGCGTTCAGCACTATAATGGTTACCATCAACCTCCACAGTATGTTTGTCAACAAGCCTACCTCGACCTCTAATGATCTCCACATTGGCATTGTCTAAAATGCCATCATAAATACCATTTAATCGTGTTATTTCTTCTGTTTTACTATTGCGTAAGGTTTCCCAGTCAAAAGAGATGTCACCTGTGCTCCAGCCAAATCCTTTACCTTCATTAAAGTGACTGGAATACTCTGAGGCATAGACATAGAGCTTTTTGGGCACACAGCCTACATTAACACAGGTGCCGCCCATATAACGATCTTCACAAACGGCTACTTTGGCACCAAATGACGCCGCCATTCTGCTGGCTCTTACACCACCGGAGCCAGCACCAATAACAAAAAGATCATAATCGTAATTCATTCTATATTACCCTTTGACTGTTCTCTGTAACTGGCACCAGCTAAGATTTCCTGGTGCCAGTTACATGTTAATCGGATGTTAGCCTAAGTAGTTCAGCATTGTGTCCACATCACTACGTTCGAAGGGATCATCTGGACAGTTATCCATCAGTCCTGGCTCTGCAAATAGTTGTTTAATCTCACCATCAACCACATGCATCGAATAACGCCATGAACGGTCACCAAAACCTAAGTTTTCTTTTTTCACTAACATACCCATAAGGCGAGTGAAGTCCGCATTACCATCAGGCAGCATTTTTACATTTTGAATGCCTAAGTGCTTAGACCATTGAAACATGGTGAAGGCATCATTGACACTCAGGCAGTAAACCTCGTCAATACCTTTTGCTTTTAATTCGTCATATTTAGCTTCAAAACCAGGAAGATGAGTACTTGAACATGTAGGTGTAAACGCTCCAGGTAATGCAAGTACAATAATATTCTTGCCTTTGAAAATAGTACTACTGCTTACATCCTGCCAGCGAAAAGGGTTGTCCCCATTAATACTTTCATCACGAACTCTAGTGTTAAATGTTACTTCAGGTACAGTTGTCATCTATCTTTCCTTTTTAATTGATAATTTAGAATCTAAGTAATTCCTTATGAATTGCTTGATGGAATCTATTATCTAGAAAATACAATGAACAGTAAAACAACTTGTATCGATTGCATTAATCGCTTAAGACGATTAATTGTGAGGTCAGAATGATGCCTGCTGCAATGAGTTAGGACGTGGGGGGGGGAAGTGCTCACTATTTCCGTGAACTTCTGTTTCACAAGAGCTGGAAATCAATACTTACTATTCGCTAGCAGTGACTTGATTTCTTCCTTTCTCCTTACTCAAGTACATAGCTTGATCGGCCTTAATGAGCATAGATTCTAATGACTCTTTTGTACTGAACTCTGCTACACCAAAGGAGCAGGTGACACTTGTAGTTTGACCATCACCAAATGAAATAGACGAATTTTGAATATCAATTCGTATTCGGTTCAAAATCTCTAAGGCTTTGGCTAGGGTGGTGTTTGGAAGGCTAAAGATAAATTCTTCACCGCCATATCGACAGACTGAGTCGTATTTCCTTAATTTTTGGGAGAGGGTTATAGCAACTTGGCGAAGTACGATGTCACCTGTTAAATGGCCAAATGTATCATTGACTGTTTTAAATAAGTCTATATCTGCCATTGCGATGCAATAGTGCCCGCCATTTCTTTCAAATAGTGAATAGTCTTTATTTAATATAAATTCTGATAATGCTTTATTAGGAAGCCCTGTCAGATGATCTATTTCATATCGAGTTGAAAATATTGAGTCATAGAGTGAGTCGAGCTCATGAATAAATTGCTCTTGTAAATCAATAAAGCGTCGATATTGATGGGGGGCTTCATTAGCTACAGATTTTTTGTGTGTAACAACTAGCTGTGCTTGTTGATGAAGCTGTTCATGAACTATATTAATGTGAGAAAACAAAGTGTTTTTTAATTCAGCATCTTGAATTGAATCAACCCATTGACCAAAAAGGCATGAATGTGAATCTGTAAATGAAATTTCATCGAGGTGGTTAAAAATGAGTCGTTCATTAAATACGTTTAACCGATGGATGTGATCACGTTTTGCTTGTTTTATATGAGCTGAAAACTCGATAATGTCATCAGGTTTTAGCTGGTAAAATTCCATGCGACCTCGCAAATAGTTATGCTAGTTATTATGCACATTATCATAGTGAGCTGGCATTCAGTATAAGTGTTTATTAATGTATGGGTGTGTGATTATAAAAAGACTAGCGTTGATGGCGGTTTTTCAGCTTTACATAATGCTGTGCCGAGTAGTCAATGGATTCAAGTTCTTCAGTGCTTAGTTTTCTAACTTGTCGTGCCGGGCTTCCCATCCAAAGATAACCAGATTCAAGGTGTTTATTAGGCGGCACCAAAGAACCAGCCCCAATAAGGTTATAAGGTTCAATGATTGTGCCATCCATTATCGTTGAGCCCATACCAATTAAGCATGAATCACCAATTTGACAGCCATGTAAAATAACACGATGGCCGACGGTAACATTATTGCCGATCGTTAAGTTAAAACCGCCGGGATTATAAGGTCCATCATGAGACACATGGAGTACGGAATTATCTTGAATATTCGTGTTGTCACCTATTTGAATAGAATTAACATCACCGCGTATTACCGTTAGAGGCCAAATAGAGCTGTTTTCACCTATCTGCACATCACCCAGAACGAGTGCCGTCTCATCGACATAAGCAGATGAATGAATGTCAGCTTGTGTACCTTCAAAATCACGAATAGCCATGGCGATACCAATACAAATGAATAAGTTTACTTTTTTTCTATTACTGAAGATTCTAGCAGGTATTAATAGTCCGTTACAGAATACTATTTCACTCAGTATTGTTCCAATAAAAAACATAAACCTAGTATCAAACTAATGGCCGTTTTTAGAGCACAAACGAGCAGTGCTTGTTGGATACCTTTAATCTAATAAGTTAACTAGACTGGAACCGCAGGTATATTTGAGTGAACTCATTAAAACTGGATAAAAAAGCATCAACAATATCAGGGTCAAAATGTTGATTACGTCCAGCAATGATAATGTCTTTTGCTTCATTTAACGGTATGGCATCTTTATAGACACGCTTAGTAGTAACAGCATCAAACACATCAGCCAAAGCCATAAATCGAGCTGAAATGGGAATGTCATCACCTACAAGGCCATCGGGGTAGCCGTTTCCATCCCATCGCTCATGATGCCAGTGGGCAATTCCTTTTGCTAAAGAAAGAAATTCTACCGGTTGACTAATATCTTCCTCAGCCAATTCAATAGCATTAGCGCCTATCTCAGAATGGGTTCTCATTATTGTCCATTCATCTTCATTAAGCGGGCCAGGTTTAAGCAAAACATGATCAGGTATGCCGACTTTACCAATATCATGTAAGGGAGCTGATTTAGTCAGTAAGGAAATATAACGACTCGTTAATGTATCACTAAAACGAGGGTGGTTTTGTAGTTGTTTAGCTAATACTTCAATATAAGCTTGTGTACGTTTAATATGCTCTCCAGTTTCTGGATCTCGCACCTCTGCTAGATGAGCCAATGCACGAATACTTACGTTTTGGATTACCTGGTTTTCTGCCATCCGCCGCTCAATTTCTGCTTCGAGGAAGTCATTCTTGTTGAGAAGGAAGTCTTGAGCAAATTTCAGCGTGAGCTGTGCTTTTACTCGGGCAAGCATAATTAAAGGTTTAATGGGCTTAGTAATATAATCAACGGCGCCTAACTCTAGCCCCTTACGTTCCTCATCTTCAGCATCCAAAGCAGTGAAAAATATAACGGGGATATCCTGAGTAACAGGGCTATCTTTTAACCTTCTTAGCACTTCATAGCCATCCATATCAGGCATCATGACATCAAGTAATATTAAGTCTGGTTGCGGCTCTAAAACAGCCATTTCTAATGCTCGCATCCCAGAGTTCGCGGCTCTTACCTTATACTCCTTGCTTAAATGTATATTCAAAATAGCCAGGTTTGTTGGCTCATCATCTACAATGAGTATGGTCTGTGAAGATATGGACATAATTAACTTATATATGATTTTTAATTAGAAATCATTATAGAATGATAGCCATAGCAATGAAAGGGATTAAAAATGAAGAAGATAGTTATTGTACTAATAAGTGTACTTTGTTTATTAGGGCTTATTTTTCTCTCAACATATTCAAAACCCGGTCAAGAAGGCAACCCAATAAAAATTGGCATCAATGAATGGACAGGTTTTGACCCTTTTATTCTGGCAGATAAATTAAACCTCTTTGAGCACAATAATGTGTCAGTTGAAGTAAAGCGATTTCCTTCAGCACTCTCAGAATTAGAAGCTATCAAAAAAGGGGATATTCATGCTGCAGGATTCACGCTTGATGAAGCTTTTTCTCTTATTGGCTCGGGCTTTAAAGGAAAGATAGTATTAGTTATAGACCACTCAATGGGTGGTGATATGCTTATCGGTCAGCAAGCAATTACAGACGTTTCTCAGCTTGCAGGTAAAACCATTGGCTATGAAGGCAGTGTCGTCGGTGAGTTTTTACTAGACCGAGCATTACGCAGCCACAATTTAAAAAGAGATCAAGTTACTTTAATTGATATTTCGGCAGACAATTGGTTGCCCGCATTTAAGAGTAATAATGTTGATGCATTAGTCTGTTATAACCCTGTAGCAAACACTTTATTAGATGAACATTTAGCTAATCTCTTATTTAGCTCGGCGGATATGCCCTTTGAGATTATTGATGTACTTCTGGTTTCTGAATCATTTTACGATGAAAATAAAGCTGCCATAGCCAAGATCCTAGAGGCGTGGTTTGATGCCATAGACACTATTGATGCCGACATTGAGAAATCCGCAGGTATTATTGCTGCCGAAAAACAGATTTCTGCCGACAACTATAAATCAGGATTAAATTACCTTGTTCACCCAAAACTTAGCGTCAATAAAGAGATTATGGCTCCAAACTCAAAGGAAAATATTTACAAATATTCGCAGGTGATCGTGAACTTTATGCTTACTGAAGGCTTGCTTTCAAAGAGAATTAACACCTCTGAAGTCTTTGACTCTGAAGCGTTACTTTTAATTGAACCAACGACTGTTAGCCGGTAAAGGAAGGTCAAAATGAAACTTTTTACCTTCCAAAGTATTAAGGTTAAATTAAGCTTTTGGTTTGTTGTTATTGCCTTAGTTCCTCTCTCGCTAGCTTTAACAGTGAGTTACCTTCAAGGTGCCAAAGTTATAAAGAGTGATGCACTTAATAAGTTGGTCGCGATTAGAGACTTGAAAGCAAGTAGGTTACAAGAATGGATATCAGAACGAAAACTTGATTTGCAGTTTATAGCCAAGAGTCATGAAGTATTAAGTCTAGAAGATATTCTCAACGAGGACAGCCTTTACCCAGCTACTAGCGAGATAATTAAGCAGGCTAGAGCAGGATTAACTCGTAGTGTCGAGGGGCATGCTGCATACAAAGCATTATTGCTTATCAATGAATCGGGGGAGACTTTAGTCTCTACGCAACAAGAGCATGAAGGAAAAAATGAGTTCAAGAATGCTTTCTTTAAGAGCACCATTGAATCTGGACAAGGCCATATTAAAGATATTTATTATTCAGAGCTACTTGCTGAGAACACCATGGCCTTTTCAGAGCCAGTGCGGTGTACCAAGCATAATGGAGAACATATTATTGGGGTTCTGGTCGCGCTCATTGACTTGAATAACTCACTTTATAGGGTTCTTGGAAATAATATCGGACTGGGTAATACAGGTGAAAGCCTTATTGTAAATGATAAGCGGTTAGCATTAAGCCCACTAAGGTGGACTAACGATTCCCCCCTCACACATACAATCACTGCTACTCCAGCAGTTAAATCGGCACAGGGGCAAACAGGCGTATTGGTCACTAATGATTCTCGAGACGAGGAAGTAGCTGCAGCTTACACCTATATTCCTGAGACAGCGTGGGGGTTTGTGGTAAAACAAGATACAGCTGAAATAAATAGACCTATTCAGGTAATGCTTATTAACTATGGGGTTTTATTTCTGATAACAATATTGTCTGTCTTTACTTTTATATTCTTTATTAGTAAGGGCTTATCACTGCCCATCATAAGACTTAATAAGACAGCAACACGAATCAAGAACGGTGAACTCTCCGTTCGGAATAAAGTAACAACTGCTGACGAACTTGGCGGGCTTGCCTCCTCTATCAATGAAATGGCAGAGTCGATTCAATCAAAAATAGAGCTACAAGAAGACGTAAATAAACAGCTGACCCATCAAGCAATAGAATTAACGACTGCGAAAAGTAAAGCAGAAAGTGCGAATAGAGCAAAGAGTTATTTTTTAGCGAATATGAGCCATGAAATTCGCACGCCGATGAATGCTATTCTAGGGCTGACAAGTTTGATGCAGCGAGAGAAACTCTCAGCAAAGCAGTCTAGCTGGTTATTAAAAGTTCAATCCTCTGCAGACCATTTATTGGCCATTATCAATGATATTTTAGATATCTCTAAAATAGAGGCTGGCAAGCTCACACTTGAAAGTACGGATTTCCACCTTGATGGTATTTTTGATCACATCACTTCCATGTTGAAGGAACAGGCTCAAGGGAAAGATCTTAAATTTGAAATTGATCCTGATTCCGTGCCTGACTGGCTTAGAGGTGACCCAACTCGTATTCGTCAAGCCTTGCTCAACTTGGTAGGGAATGCGGTGAAGTTCTCTAAACAAGGGACAATAACGATACGTGCCATTAAAGTACATGAACATAATGATGAACTTCTGGTTCGTTTTGAAGTGCAAGATTATGGCATTGGCATCGCGCCCGATAAATTATCAAACCTTTTCCAAGCTTTTGAACAAGTTGAAGCCTCTACATCACGCCGATTTGGCGGTACGGGCTTAGGTTTAGCCATTACACGTCATATTGCTGAAATGATGGGAGGTGAAGTCGGTGTTGAAAGTGAACTCGGCAAAGGAAGTTTATTTTGGTTTACGGTAAACCTGACTCAAGGATTGGGGGTTGAGAGCGTTAGCAGTCAGATTGATAAAGTAACTGATTCAGAGATGATATTACGAACCCAGCATTTTGGTTCACGAATATTATTAGTTGAAGATAATACAATTAACAGCGAAGTGGCATTGGAACTGATGAGCGGACTGGGGCTTAAGCTTGATTTGGCAGCAAATGGTCAACAAGCCGTAGATAAAGTGACAGAGTCTGTTTATGACCTCATTCTGATGGATATCCAAATGCCTATTATGGATGGGCTTGAAGCAACTAGACTAATCCGTGCGATGCCCACTTATTCTGAGACACCTATTTTAGCCATGACAGCTAATATCTTTGTAGAAGATCGTGATGCATGTATCCAGGTGGGAATGAATGACTTTATTGCTAAACCTGTTGACCCTGAAAAGCTTTATTTATCATTGATACAATGGCTTCCAGTTCGTGATTTTATTTCACAAGAGTCACAATCACTTCCAAACAAAATTGATGCGGAAAGGACTAATGACTTATATGAACAATTGACAGCAATAGAAGGCCTAGATGCTGCTCAAGGCTTGCAAAGCCTACGTGGCAATGAAGCGCTCTATATACAGTTATTGCATCAGCTTGATCATAATCATGGTGATGATATGGATAAGTTTAAACAGCATATTGAAGACCATCAGCCTGATGAAGCGAGACTAATTGCTCATACACTTAAAGGTGCTGCTGGTACGCTTGGTCTTACACAAATACAAGCCTATAGCCAAGAACTTGAATTAAGTTTGAAAAAGGATATTGGTGAAGGTGGTGAAAATGAAATCAACGCTCAAGTCGATGCTGTCAGTACGGCATTAAAGACTCTTCATCAGGCCTTAATCAACATTACAGCTGAAAAAGAACCCGCCCAAGTAGCCCGAGCTAAACCAAATGATGCTCATGCGATACTCGAACAGCTTAATCGACTACTCGCGGTATCAGACACACAAGCCAACGATGTATTTTCAGAGTCCAAGGATGCTTTACTTAATGCTTATGGAGATGTTGCAAATGAACTAGGCTTGAAAATAGCAGCCTTTGATTATCAAGAAGCGCTAAAGACAATTCAAATAATGTATCAAAAAAAATAAATTTATATTAAAACTGTTAGCCCTTAACGGAGCCTATAGTTAAGAAATCAACTCATTGTATTTTTCATTTCTGCCTTGTTTTTATACATTCTACCGTCAGAGATAGCGAGTAAAGAATCTAGTGTATCTCCATGCTTAGGATATTCTGCCACACCACAACTTGCAGAAATATTAAACGTCTCTCCTTTAGCAGTAATAGGTGCTGCAATTGCCTCTTGGAGTTTAGTTCTGAGCGTCTGTATTGCATCGTCTGATTCTATATCAGTCATAAGCACAACAAACTCATCACCACCAACTCTAGTGGCTACATCAGAATCACGAATACCAGCAAGCATTCTATCGGCGATTGTTTGAAGCACTTCATCACCATACAGATGCCCAAAGTTATCATTAATAGGCTTGAAGTCATTTAAGTCAAAGAAAAGAAGAGCCAACTTATTGCGGTGTCGTTTAGCGGAGGTTAGTGCAAACTCAAATTCCTGAGCTAGCCTCCTTCTATTTGGTAAACCTGTTAACACATCATGCTCTGAAAGGTGTTGAAGCTTAGTTGTTTGCTCGTATTCATCCGTAATATCTCTAAACATCGCAACATAGTTCTTAACTTTACCTTTAGCATCATTTAACACTTTAATTGAAAGGTGTTGCAGGTAAAGTGATCCATCTTTACGGCGATTATATATATCTCCCTCCCACTTTCCTTGAGCGTTCAAGCTAGCCCAAAGCTGCTGATAAAAAGTACTATTATTTCGACCAGAGCTTAAAAGGTGTGGTTTTTTGCCAATTGATTCTTCAGATGAATAGCCGGTTATTTCAGTAAAAGCAGCATTAACACGTATAAGTACATTATCGCTATCGGTGATCATAATAGCTTGAGATGATAAATCACAGACAGAGTTACCTAAAATTCGGTGCTGCTCTCGCTCATCTCGCTCAGTAATATCAATAACAGAGGCAAGGTAGCATTCTCGATTAGCATGTTTAACTGATTGCAGTGTAATCTCGACAGGATAGACCGTACCATCAGGTCGTTCATGAATGGTTTCAAAGTTAACCGTATCAAGCTCTTTGTTCATTAACGGCTGGAGTAAAAGCAGTAAAGTCTTCCTGTGAAAATAAAGGCTTAATATCCATAGGAGTGAGCTTTAAAGCTTGGGCTAATGATACCCCTAAATTATCAAGTGCCGCTTGATTCACAAACTCAAAAGTCATGTCACCTTCACAAAATACATAAGTTTCTGTTTTGCTACTATTAATAGCTTGAAATAAGGTATTACGCTCACTGACTGAGTATGAAACGATATGTGCTATGAGCGTTATAATGACAAAGTAATACCAAAAGAAA
>ENA-ORXI01002198-ORXI01002198.1-sediment-metagenome-genome-assembly--contig:-NODE-2198-length-14256-cov-2.905706_pt1 | contig 14256 bp, 12 predicted proteins | sample MGYA00237861_ERZ511468 | MGnify/ENA primary metagenome ERZ511468 (study PRJEB26299, sample SAMN06266213) | sediment metagenome | isolation source: Hudson Canyon methane seep mesocosm | place... | reverse complement strand
AGTCTTTAATGGATCTAAAAAGACTGGTCATGGTAATGACGTTAATAGCCTCGTCCAACCAGTTAGCATTAGCATCATTAGGGGCGTCCATGTCAGAAATGATAACGTCAATACCCTCTAACATATCAGAGAGAAGGTATTTCAGTCGTTTAGACGAGCCACCCATAGCGGCATTTAATTTTCTTACGTCTTCCATGTTCATCCAGCCATAATCTTTGCCATTTTCTCCTCGAGCAGCTTCGGTGACACCCATAAAGTTATAAGCGGCGACATGGGAGTAGATATCGGTATTGGTAATATCGTAACTGGGTGCCAACCAAACTTTATCTTCACTGTAAAGAATACCAAAATTACGGAGATGTGCATCGCCATTTCGTACTAAATTTGAAAAAACAAAAGAACGAAACAGCTCATCAGCTGCTGTTACTTGATTATCTTCCGAGACTATTTTTTGAACAGCGCGATGAATATCAAGTAATGAGGCTGTAGAGCGTGTACCCACTTGAAATCCTTTACCATGATTCGTTGTGGATCGACCCATAATAGCGTTTACCTCTTCAAAGCCCAGGTTAAAACCTAAATCTTCCCCTGAATTAGTGAAGATAAGGTCAAATCGCGTAGAGAGAAGCGCATTGCCTTTAGCGGTTATTCTCATGTCAGGGATGGAGCCTCCTATCTTCTTAAAGATGGTCATGGAGATAAACTCATTAATAACGGCACCCGGTGACTTTTGTTGAGCCTGTTTAAAGATAACGCCAATACCTGCACCTGATAGGTTTTGATCTGCTGCCTCTTGGTGGGCTGTCACACCGGTATGAGAGTACCAGCTTAATTGATGACCCGGCTGGTGCTCTTGGTTCTCAACAACTGAGAGGTTGCGCGCTGCTATGCTGGCTATAAACTTAGGCATTGCACCTGAAATCCCTGATTCTTTTTGGTAGTAATCACAAACGATATCAGTAATCGCTCGGGGGGAAAGGCCATCTTGCCCCTCGTCGATGAATTCAATGATGGTCGATGCGTTTTCAACTCTACGCTTATCTTCTGACGGGATCGTCCCCTCTATGCAAAAACGTAAGCGACCAATTGAGTTTTGTCCAGTCACCTCCATGAGGGCCAAGATGTTTGCATCAAAATCAATGTCAGCATAATCAGGGTTTTCCTTAATTATCTCTGAGAGTCTTCCTTGCGAAACGCCATTGTAGAAGATACTTGGAAGCAATGATGCCTTAACACGTTTATTATTTAATGCAGAAGGAAAAAGAGTGACCTCTCCAGATTTGTCATTGTGGCGTGAGGTTTTACCTCTATTTTCGGAATAGGTAGCATCAACCTGTTCAAATTGAGCTTGATCCATAAAGTAATAGGGTTCTTTACGAATGGGGTAGTTACCAGTAATGGAGAGCTGATAGTTTTCGTTAGATGCAATTAAGTCATTGGGACGGTAATAGGTAAACTCATAAACACCTGTGCCATTCAAAGGGTTGTCATTATTACTATCTTCAAAGTGTTTCAATGTGCCGATTTTTCGCTTGTTGACGTAAACATCAAGCGCTTTTATGGCACGCAACTCCCCCTTAAAATCAAGTGGGCTTAATTGAACGATATCGTCACTCATAAGAATCTCTGTATAAATAGGAACACAGCGTTTATAGTAGGGTATTTTAGCTATTAATTATGTTATCTCACTCACAAAAACATTAGTCAACTTGGTTGACAAGAGTGACTCTGTAATGTATATTTATAAAAATGAATGCCATAACTATCGATCAGCACATTATTCATTTGCTCCAGCGTTATTTTAGTACTGCTAAAGGCCGCGCTGTGCATGGGGATAATTTGGTCAAATTACTTACCGATAGGTTTGGTCTCTATGCGTCTGCGCCCTTGACATTAAGAGAGTGCGCATTAAATGCAGATCGCTCACATGAATGGGTTCGAGGTAACATCGTAAAGTTAAAAGCCGGTATAGCAGGTTTTTATTCAAAAGAAGAGTTAAGTCCAATCCAAGATGTTATTGACTATATGACCCCGTATACCCCGATCCATGAGGATCAAGCCAATATGGTGCTTAAAGGTTCACGCTTTGCACGGGGTGGGGTTACATTAACGATAGAGAGTTTGTCGTTAATTGCTGACTTTTTTGGGCTTGCCTTCAATATGGAGATATTGGCGGAGGAGCGTGTCGTGGTGGGCTTGGGTGGAGATGAAAGGCGCATTGTTGATAAGATGATGCGCTATCTTATTGCTGAAGTGAAGCGGATCGGCTATGCGGATGTAGTGTCTCTATCAGAAAAGATCGCCCCAGCCACCAGTCATCACGCAAAGCATGTTGCACGCATCATTACCAGTCTCTCATCAAGTTATAAAAGTGTCTCTATGATTGAGAAGGGGATCGTGTCCTTAAAGACCGGTAAGTCCCCTATTTACCTGATGGCAAAGAAATTGTTTAGCTTAAAAGGTGAGCTACATGAAAACGTATTATGGGCTGCGTGGCAGCAAAAAGGGATGGGATCGGGGTTGTTAAGCAAAAAAGGATTAGTGAACGCGATCTTATTGCATGATGAATTTGTATTGAAAGGATCACAGGTTATTAGGAGGGATGGCGTATCTCCGAAAGAAACCTTAACAGAGTATGAGCAGCTTATTGTCAAAGTATTAGAGGGTGTCGACGATATTTCTTTAAAGGAGGCGATGGCAGAGGCAGACGCTGCGGGATTAAAAAGCAAGACAATGGCGTGCGTGTTTAAAAAAATGCCTTTTTTAATCCGACGCTTAGATAATCGGTGGTGCTTAGTAACAAGTGATCGTGATTATGAGTCTAAATTTATTCCAATTGAAAATAAGCAAAGTGTCTTTAATCAGTATAGAGTGGAATCGGATTTTATACTGATAACATTTAACTATACCCAAAAGCCCATTGTGTCCGTCCTTCCGGGGGTGATGAAAACCCTGCTTAATAACTACCCTGATGATTTTTCATGCCCAATCAATAAAAAGATCGTTAGCTTAACCAGGAAAAACAGTTACTTTATTAAAGGGCTTTCCAATTACCTGCGCGATCAGCCTTTCGCTGAAGGCGATCCTTTGACCTTAATGATTAATAAATCAGGCTTGTTTTCGCTGCATGCATCGCGAGAAAATATTAAGGTTTAAGCATTGATTTTTTCTTAAACATATCCATAAACTCTTTATTTTTTTCTTTAGCCGCATGAGATGGCTTCCATGACTCAACTGCTTCGTTAGCTGACGGCTTAGGTGTTAAAGGCTTTGCTTGTTGTTTTTGTGTCGGCTTAGCCGTTGCATCTGCTGCTTTGTCTGAATCACTTTCACGTCGCTTGTTTAGTTCTGCGTCTGCTTTTATTCTAATGGTTCGTCGCGATAAAGCTTCTTTTGTAATGTGCTGCATCTTATCAGAGACGGCGACTAATAAGGCGTCGGCATATGGTCCTTCAATAGTGGGGTTTTGCTCTGGGTAATTGCCGCTCCAGTTTGAGTTTTTAACCATGCGCGCTAAAAAACCAAAATACTGCATTGTACCTTGAGACTTAGATAGGGCATCGACAAGCCAGAGGTGATAGTCGGCGACAGGCTCAGAAGGAGCGCACCATGATTTGGCGCCGGGGGTGGTGTCTACAAGTGAAAAGCTAATAGCAGGCATGATAACGTTCCTTTAAATATTAATATTCTATATATATTACAGAAGTAATTAGGTGAACTATATCATAACTCGCTAAAAAAATATTGCTATATTGTATATCATATGCTACATTCACAATATTCACGAGCCGCAAGGACGTGACAATATGAAATTTAAACTATGAAAACAATATTAAGGGCTTATTAATGAATAACAAAACACAAAAAGAACAAGGCTTCACACTGATTGAATTAATTTTCGTTATTGTGATTTTGGGTATTTTAGCAGCGGCAGCATTGCCTCGTTTCGTCAACTTGACGACAGATGCACGTCAATCCGCATTAGAAGGTATGTCGGGAAGTATTCGTAGCGCAGTCGCCATGTCTCATGGTGATGCGATTGTTAACGATCAGTTGGGTGCGACAGGATCTATTTTGGTTGAGGGAATAACGATTGATTTAGTGAATGGTTACCCGTCATCTGCAAGTGTTATGGATTTAATCGGTGATTCTACAGGTTACAGTGCAGTAGCAGGTACAGGTACGGTCGCGGTTAATAACGGCGCATCAACTGTTGCGAATTGTCGTATTGTCTACACGGACTCAGCAGCTGGCAATCCACCAAGCATTGTACTAACAGCATCTGACTGTAGTTAAGCAATATGAAGGGTACAGCGATAGTGTTGTGCCCTTTTAAATCCTCATTATAAAATTCAAGGAGTCTAAAATGAGACAGAAAATGAACAAAGCAAAAGAACAAGGTTTCACGTTGATTGAGTTGGTTATTGTTATCGTGATTTTAGGTATTTTAGCAGCATCGGCATTACCGAAGTTTGTAGATTTATCAGAAGATGCCCGTAAAGCGTCTATTGAAGGGTTGGCCGGTAGCGTTCGAAGTGCATCAGCGATGGCGCATGCAAAAGCAATTGTATCAAAACAGAGTGGCGCGACAGGCACCATTTCAGTTGAAGGTACAACCATTAATATGGTTAACGGTTATCCAGCGGCAAGTAGTTTAATGGATCTTATTGCGGATACATCGGGTTATGTTATCAGTGCAGCTTCTGGTGAGATTACAATTGACAATGGCGCTGCAACACCAGCGACATGTAAAGTTGTTTATTCTGACGCAGTGGCAGGTACGTCGCCAAGCATCATATTAACAACAAGTAATTGTAGTTAAATACAAAACCAAGTAAATAGGAAAGGCGCCGGATGGCGCCTTTTTTGTTTACACTATAGTATAAAGATGTTACAGTGTATTATATTCCTATTACAGAAAATAAAGGTTAAGAATGATATCTAAGGAGAACGGGTGGTTCATTGCTATATTGCTTAGCTATTTTGCATCATCAAGTCTAAGCTCATTAGCGAATCAGTCGTTTGTCTATCATCCTGTTATTTGGCTGGGTGGCGGTGTGGCTCTGATTGCTTTATTAAGCTTAAAGCCCTCTAAAACAACAACGCTCTATATGTTGCTGGCGTCTGCATTAGGTAGTATTGGTGCGCATGAGTGGGGTCTCATGATCTCTAAACAAGAAATGAGTTCGCAAACGTATATTTTAAATGCGACTGGACTGGGCTTAGCGGAAGTGGTTCAGGTTTACCTTATTTATAAGTTGATCATTTCATTTAAAGTGAACTATGAAAGTTTAGTTAATGTAAGAGATGTCTTTGGTTTTTTCGTAGTGGCTATTTTAACAGGTACGGGGGCGGGTCTTGCCCTGAAAGGAGCGGTTGTTACGCTTCACTGGGAATACTATGGTGAAGGGATCATGACAACAGATTATTTCTCATGGTTTATTGCTGAGTTACTCTCTGTTTTTGTATCGTCTATCTTTTTTCTTAGTATTTACCATCGAAAAACAGAGTTATGGGGTAAGCGGTTAATTGAAGTTTGCTTACCGGTGATGATTACTTATTTCTTTGTTAGCGTATTGTCTATCGTTGCTTGTCCAACGGAAAGAGAGGGCGCTTTCTTTATTCAAAAAATAGTAGAGAACTATACTCATATACCTTCTGTGTCCGGGTGCAAGATTGCTGGGGCAGGTGTGGCGTTCAATTTTACACTGCTGATTACCTTGCTCCTACTGTCTGGGCGTGCCTATATTTCTGAGAATGCATTAAAAAGAAATGCAAACGAAATTAACGACGTTAATAAAAAATTAAATGACACACTGCGATCATCTTGGTTAATGAATTCTCATTTAATGACGCAAGGCAAGATTGCTAATATTGCAGCGAATAGTAGCTTCCATATTGCACAGGTAGAGTATGTGGTTATGGTAACCACAGGCAATCATGGTTCACAGTTTTTCGGCTATCCAGCGGTCTCTTATGCCGCTGATCGTGCTCAAGATGATCCTACGATTGATGTCTCGGATGCTATCTATAGTGACGCGAGTAATGCTGGAGACTTTTATCAAGAGGTCACCACTAAAACACAGGGCTTATCCTCTTTAGATATCAGTATGTACCCAGAAGATGTACGGGAAAAAGGGTATATCACGGTTTTTTATGACCAGGATAGGGAGATAGCAATTAATGATGTCGCCTTATTGAAGACCATAGCGATCAGCGCAGGTGTGGCTGCTAAAAATTTAAACATGCTACTGACCGAAAAAGAAAATAGCAGTCGTTTAATGCAGTCGGAAACAGTAATAAGTACCGCGAATGAAGGGATATTTATTGCCGATCCTTTATTTAAAATTACACAAATAAACCCTTCGTTTACAAAGATAACAGGGTATACAAAAAGAGATGTAATGGGGCAGGTGCTCTATAAATTAGCAGCCCATAAGGTGGGGTTATATTTATTTTCCATTATCCGCGCCTCCATTAGAGAAAAAGGAAAGTGGGAGGGTGAAATCTTAGATTGTCAAAATAAAGATGGTGAATTATTTAGTATCCGCTTAAGTATTACGGCGGTGGATGATGGGGTAGGCGCACATTACTATGCAGGGGTATTCTCTGACATCACGCGCTCTAAAGAGAGTGCTGAACGATTGCAGTATCAGGCAGATCATGATGATCTCACTGGGCTTGCCAATAGGAAGCGATTTAACCGAGAATTAAAAGAGGCGCTGGATGTTGCTGGTAAGTGCGGCGGTAAGAGTGGTGTATTGTATATCGATCTGGATAAGTTTAAGCAGGTTAATGACAATATGGGGCATCAAGCCGGTGATGAGTTATTGATCCAGGTGTCAGACAGGCTGAGATCGTGCGTTCGTGAATCCGATCTTATTTCTCGCTTGGGTGGGGATGAGTTCGCTATTATTTTAAAAACAATTAAAACGGTTGATGCTATCGAGCGGGTCGCTGAAAATATTTTAGATGAGCTTAATAAACCCTTCAGTATTTCTGGGGGGAACGCGTTTATTTCTGGCAGTATTGGTATGAGTGTTTACCCTGATCATGGGCAAGATCATGTGGAGCTTCTTCGCTTTGCGGATAATGCCATGTATGAGACAAAGCGAGACGGTCGAAACGGCTTTAAGGCGTATGCCCCTGAGATGAGTGAGCAAACATCAAAACGCTATACAATAGAAAATGATTTAAGGCGCGCATTTGAAAATAACGAGTTTGAATTATTTTATCAGCCACAAGCCCTTATTTATGATGATGCATTAGTGGGTTTAGAAGCGCTTATACGGTGGAATCACCCTGAGAAAGGGCTTATCCCGCCAGTTGAGTTTTTAGGGGTAGCAGAAGAAGCTGGCTTTATGAATCAACTGGACAGCTGGGTGCTGGGAGAAGGGTTCGCCCAATTAAAAGAATGGCAAGAAGAAGGTATCGCTCCTGAACGATTATCGTTAAATATCTCTGGTGTTCAAATAACTGATCAAGCGTTTACGCAAGAATTAAAAGAGCTCATTGAGAAGCACGGTGTAAAACCAAGCGGAATAGAGTTAGAGATTTCTGAAAATTTCGTTATGAGACAGGCAACGAAAGCAATTGAAATATTAAATGAAATAAAAAATATGGGATTCCATTTGTCTATTGATGACTTTGGTACAGGCTACTCAAGTTTAAGTTACCTTAAGAAATTACCCATAGACACCTTGAAAATTGATGGTTCCTTTATAAAAGAAGTTATTGAAGATCAAGATGACGCCTCAATCGCCATCGCGATTATCACCTTAGCACACAATATGCGTATGCGTGTTATCGCAGAGGGTGTTGAGACGCAAGGTCAAAAAGATTTCCTAATGAAACACAAAAGCGATATTTATCAAGGGTACTTATATAGCCGACCGATACAAAAGGCGGAAATAAGAGAGATCCTTATTCAAGCAAACACAACCAAGGCACAATAAGAATGAAATTAAAACCACTACTATTAAGCACATCATTATTGGCAGCATTATTTTCAGCGTACCCGTCTATGGGCGTTGCCGCAAGTGAAAAAGAGTTTGAAGCGACCGTGATTAATGAGCTTCGATTGGGGCGTTCGGTATACAATAAAAACTGTATCCAGTGTCATGCGGCCAATTCTAATGAGAAGGCCAAACAGCCGAATGCACGAGGATTCTGGGAGCAGAGGTTAAGTACTAAGGGTATTTACAGAATGACCAGCGGCGTGGCAAAGACACATAAAAATGCAGACGGTATTAATCCTTATGTATTTGAAGATACGGAAATGTTACGCGGCGCGGTACGTTATTTAGCGGTGGGTGGTGAAAGCTACTACAATCAAAATATTATGAAGATTAAGGCGCGGTTAACGCAATTAAATCGTTCAGCCTTATCTTATGCAATTAATAAGTTAGGGGTTAAGCAGCGTGTTGTTTGGGGGCAAGATAATACGACCAGCAAGTATAGCTATGTCGGCCCTAATTTTCCGTTAGGAAAAAGCCTGGGCACCGTAATTGAAAAGCGCATGACTGATCGATTAAAGGGAAGTGAGTATATCCCCAGCTTGCGTGGTGAATTTGAGCCAAAACGTGACTATGATCAGCGATTAAAAGATGAGGCGGCATTACATGATAATAGTTATGATTCGTTATTAAGAACGAAAGATAACTACAAGCGCCAAGAAGTAGAGAGATGGTTGAATGTTATTGCAGGAAAGACGGGGATCCCGATTAACTTTAGATACAACCCTGATGACGAGTTGTTTAAGTTTGAAATTTGGCACACGCCTAAGATTGCTGGCATAACGGTAGCGGAAGAGGGGCAAGAAGATAATCAAGGGAAAGATGATTTAACGGTCACAATTGCGGTACCACTGGAGTCGGCAAGGTTATTTAAAAAGCGTCTTGAAAATGAAGATCCTGACACCAAGCCCTCATTGCATCCTGTCTATGAATTTAATGGAGACAGCTTAGCCTTGCAAGGCGTTGTGCTGTTGTGGCGTGATACCAATGAGTCTTTTATGATTGAGCCTGATATGGTTGAAGGATCATTAAAGTCAATTAATTTATCACCGTTCTCAAAAGCGGAGATAATGGAAGGATCGGACACCCATAGCGAGCAAGGCGATCTATTAAAAGGCACTGTACTTCCGACGCTTTAAATTAATTGACATGGCGCCCAGCATTTAAGGTGGGCGCTATGTTTATTACCAGCCAGCCATTGACGGCATAATGGTGCCATTTTCAGAAAGAAGATCATCGACATTGACACTGTCATAGTCGAAAGACTCTCTTATTTCGGTACTCTCCATAATGATCGATGGGTTTTCTTTCATTTTTTCAAGTTTATCTTCAACAGATTGTAAGATTTCAGCTTCGCTCAAATTATTAGCATCATTTTCTGAAATAATATCAAAATCAAGATTAGCTTTGTGTAGTTGTGTCATAGTGTTATTCTCATAGTTTATTTAATATAATTTATTACACTAACTAAGTTACCAAATAGATTAAAACCAAAACGTGAGTTAGGTCACTAACGAAACACTTTACAACTCGCATTGAATTGTGTATCATGTTTCAGTTATAAATTAACAAGGCTGAGTATCGTGTTATCATTTCCCTTTTTTAAAAAGAATAAATTACGAAAGCGTGTAAGTTGTTATTTAGACTTTGCAAGCGATCATATGGCTGTGTCTTTTTTTAATGGTGAGCACTACGAAGTCATTGAAAAGGAGTCGATTAACTTATCAGAGAGTGTGAGCGCCATTATAGATGCCTCACAAGCAGATATCGCAGTGGTTGCCACCTTAGGTAGCTATAAGAATATGACTGTTGAAAAGCCTGCTATCCCCGAAGAAGAGATTGGCGATACCTTACGATGGGATTTTGCCTCCAACGTATCATTTGATGTTGAAACAGCGTCTGTCGATTATTTTTTATTTCCACAAGCCGATCATAATGATAAGCCGATGTTGTCGGCGTTTATTTTGCCAGAAAAATCCTTAATAGATGTCAATAGCGTCTTGGTTAAAGCCAGAGCAACACTCGGCTGCATTACCTTACCGGAGATGGCAATAACCGAGTTACTGTCGAGATTAGATAGGGGGCGGGCTTTTGCGGGCTTGGTGCTGGCGGATACGGGTTCCTTTTTAATTGTGGCGCATCAAGGTCAAATATATTTAAATCGCCAATTAAAAGGCAATATATCATCGCTTATTGGTGATATTAATAGCCCTGGATCGGATAAGATAATTAAAGAATGTTCCCGTACTGTCAATTATTTTGTGGGTAAATTTAGCCAGATCCCCTTAGGTGAGCTGCATTATTTCACCGATAAGAAATACACCAATGTAATGAGTGCTGTTTCCGAAAAGATGGCGAGCGCCCTTAACCTTGAGGTTAAAGCGTATGACTACACGCCACTGGAGCTTGATGGTAAGTTGCCAGAGAGCTTGCCAGGGCAGCTATCATTAGGGATGGCAATGTTAAAGCAGCGATTATTGAAGGAAGAACGTGGAGTGCCTACTGAGTGAAACAATTTATAAACTTTCATCAACTAAAAGAGTCGGATGAACTATCTGGCGCCGCCATTAATATTGTTTACACATTGATATTAACGGTGGTTATTTTTTCAGTCGCACAACTCTGGGTTTATTATAATTTATCTAAAAGTAAACAAAGTGTCGCCATCTTAAATAAAGCCGTTGAAATGCAAAAAACACAGATCACTGAGTTATCAACCATTATGGCGGTACTGGCAGAAAGAAGTGACCGCAGTGAGGATCTGGTAGGGGTAAAAAGTGAGCTTAATCGCAAAAGGGCACTTGTTGGCGTGTTGGAAGGCAGCATTAAAGGTTCAGATAGCTTCTTATCGGCGTTAGAGGGCTTGGCACAACATAATATCGCTGGCTTATGGTTAACCAACGTCACCTTAATACAGGGTGGAGGGATCTTAATAGAAGGTCGAACAAAAAAGATGTCGTCTATTCCCTTATTTGCAGAAGCCTTATCGGCGATGCCTGTATTTAGTAAAGTGGACTTTTCAAAAATGGAGATAACAAAAGCATCGCAGGGAGAGATCTCTTTTTCACTGAGTTCAACATTATATAGTCAAGAGGACTAAGATTACTTATGGAAGCTTATAAGGATAGGTTGCTTACCTTTTATACCGATATCATTAATAAGTACAATGCGCTCTCCCTAAGGGAGCAGTGGATCGTGCTGGTGGCGATTGTGGCGGTTGTATTTTTAATGTGGCAAATCATTTTGTCGGGTAGTGTAAAGGAGCTTAATAAGGCAAAAGGGCAAGTGGCAACAATCAAGGCTCAATTTATGGAGAATGAGCAACAGGTTGCAGTCTATACAGCGTCCATGCTTGAAATTGAGAAAGGGGAAGGGGATAAAGAAATTGATAAAGAATTTAATTCACTTCATAAAACAGAAGACAAACTTAATACTATTATAAATAAGATCGCCGATCCACAAAGCTTAATGGCAGTGACGAGAACATTGTTGGATGATGACAATAAAATTGATGTTCAACATATAGTGACAAAGCCATTAAAAACAGAGATAGATATTATTGAGGGTGATGCAGAAGGCGATCATGAAACAGCCCCTAAGGTTTATAAGCATAGTATCCACCTTAAACTAAAAGGTAGTTACTTTGACGTTATGGATTACTTTTCTAAGTTAGATAGTATGCCCTTTACGGTGTTTTACGATAACGTGACACTTGACGCTAATTCTTACCCTGCAAACAAGGTCGGGATAACGCTTTACACCGTCACATTGGATAAAGAATGGGGTCAGGAAATAAATAAATGAATTAAGGTTGTTATTATGCGTGCAATTGTGTATTATAAACACGATACATTTTTATGAAACAGTGTTTTACTGGAAAAATATGAAATCGATTTTAATAATTGCAGGGTTAACGATGGCGATGTCTTCAGCATACGGTGCTGGGAATCCCTTTAAACCAAAGCCAAAACCAAAGCCTGTACCCGCCGTAACGCCAGTACAGATTCAACAGAGTGTTGCGGGTGGAGGGTTGACACAGGAAGAGGTGATGGCGCTTTTTGAGCAGAGAATGGCGCTAATGGCTGAGCAAGCAAAAGTAGTGGGGCCAGAAGTGACAGAGGCTACTCAGGAAGAAGTGCTGGAGTCGCTAACTGAGATGGGGTTGATAAACAAAGAATATGTCTACAAAGATTATGAAAAAGGGTGTTATATCTATGAAAATGCCAACTCAGGTGAAGTGGTTGAGTCTCGCTGTTACAGGGCTGTTGCTAAACGGTTGCGTCACGTTGCCGGGGAAGACACCTCAGATCAACAACCAGCAGGAGATAACCCAAGCGACCCATAACTGGGGTAACACACCCGCCTTAAGCGTTATTGACATTCCTGGTCCGTCAGTGATTAAGATCCCTGGTGTTTTACCTGAAAAATTAAAAGAGATGCGAATTGAAGCCAGTACAGGTATAGATCACACGGTCAGTGATTTAATGGCTGTGTTGGGCATGCAAGGGATCCCAAGTATTGTTACGTCAGAGGAAGTCGGTGACACGCTGGTACCGATCACTAATTATAAAGGCACGATTGGCGGTCTTTTGTCTGCAGTCTCTAAGTCACTGAATATTTCCTTCTCATGGGAAGATGGTGTATTGATTGCCGGCAAGCAAGGCGGTTACGTGTTTGCGATTGTTCAAAATGAAGAAGTCGGTGGCAATATTAAAACTGATTTAGCCGCAATGGGTGCGTCGGATGTTGAGTTTTCCTTAACGTCGGGTTTAATAAAGTTTAATGCCGACTGGAAGGATCATGCTGACATCATGGAGTACATGGAGCGTGTAACGGAGGGGATGGGAACGGTCAGCCTACAGGTTGCTGTTATTACAGTGTCGTTAGATAAGCAAAAATCACAAGGTTTTGATTGGTCAGCGATGGGGGCTGAATTGCGAGGTGGTGCATCAAACTCAAGTGCAACCGCAGCGACGGATGATGCCGATGCGGCATCCGTAATGACCGGTATTCGTACCAGTGTAAATTCCGCCGCCTTGTCTTTCTTATTAGATCACGGCAGCTTTAGTATGGCGGGATTATTCTCGACCTTAAGCAAGTACGGTGAAACACGATCAAGTCAGAATGTCATGTTAAAGACCTTACCTGGCACGGCGGTATCTATCCGTAGTGGTAACTCAATCCCGTATGTTTCTGGGATCACCTCAGCGACAGCAGATGGCGGAGCGACTACGGGTGGCGCAACCTTCGATACGGTTGAGTCAGGGGTGACAATTGATATCACGCCTAACTTAGATGCCAAATCAGGTATCGTCACGATGGATGTAAAAATGGACATCAAGAGCTTCTTGGGTTTCATTGATGTCTCTGCGGGTGATCAAGTAGGTAGTGCGTCTCAACCTAATATACAAGAGCAATCATTTAATGATATTTCACGTGTTGGTTTAGGGGATACGGTTATTTTGGGTGGTGTGACATTTGAAAGTCAATCTGATATTCGTAATTCTATTTTGGGCTTAACTGATATTCCAGTGGGTCACCAAGATGACAATACAAAACGAGAAGCCTTGTTTATTGTTATTCGCCCAACAGCGGTGATGTATAAGTTTGATTCAAGCAAGTCCATCATGGTTGATCGTGATTATGTTAATGGGCGTACCGTTTTTAATGGTAAAGATATTAGTGATGAAGTGGCGGCGAAGAAGCGTGTTCAGGAGCAAGTGGATAAAGAGGCTATCGCGGCTGAAAAAGTGAAAAAAGACGCATCCAAGAAGAAGAAAAGAAAAGGATTGTCCTCGCTAAATAGTGACATTGAGTGGACACCTTGGTGGTACGAGAAGGAAATGAAAGAAAGAGCGAAGGCGCAGGAAAAGGACGTTGAAGTGAATGCTGACGTTGACATAGACACTGAAGCAGATGCTGTCAGTCCAGAAGAGTCAGATCAAGACGGTTTTGATACTGATGAACTCACACTTGAAGGAGAGGCGTAGCCAATGGCGTCATTATTTAATAAAAGCAAAAAGAAACAAGCTGAGGAAGCGGAAGAAGCGGCATCTCAACTTGCGAATGAGCAGGCTGAGGAAGCGTTAACCGAACTGGACGAGTCTGGTCAAGAGGGGGTTATTATTCCTAATGAGGCGCCGCTGAGTGTTATTGTCGGGTTTTTGCCTGGTGTAAAGCAAAAAGATGCGGACAGTTATGTACGTGGCTTAATGATGAAGGTAAATAATGATCTTCATAA
>ENA-ORXI01002197-ORXI01002197.1-sediment-metagenome-genome-assembly--contig:-NODE-2197-length-14261-cov-9.394106_pt1 | contig 14261 bp, 10 predicted proteins | sample MGYA00237861_ERZ511468 | MGnify/ENA primary metagenome ERZ511468 (study PRJEB26299, sample SAMN06266213) | sediment metagenome | isolation source: Hudson Canyon methane seep mesocosm | place... | reverse complement strand
CTATTTCAAGTGGCAACTTTAAGCCACTTATTGGGTCGGTTTAAGCCGATCAAACCAAGCAAACTGGAGCCGAAGAATAATATGGCGGATGGGATAGGAACGTTACTGACAGCTACGGAATCTAGTGAAAAAGATAACCCTGAAGTGGTCGTTCCCTCGGCGATGCCAATAGAAATTTGAAAGAAGCTAGTGTCATATAGTGACGGAATTAGAATATTCGACAATGATTCATTAGTTAGGGTTGTTGCTGTTGAGTCAAAAAAGCCGAGGAACAATCTTGTATCAAAGCCTTCGAGATTTTGACTTATCCTATTACCAAAAAACCTTATGCGATCTCGAGTTGGTGTAAATCTATCATTGGTAACGTTTACACTCACATTATGAGAGGAAAGAATACTAGAAGAATTTGATGAACCAGCAATAAATGCCATGCCTGCATCGGGCAATTCAAATGAAAATGTTGCGTTATCGAAACGATAATAAGTGCCACTCGAAGAAATTCCTGTGGAATCAGGATTCAAATCATAGACTATATGACCAGTTCCTGTCTGACCTATCAAACCATCAGAACTCGTAAGATATGTATTATTTACTCCAATTACTGTTGCAGTGAAATCAATTGAAGTTGCATAGGTTACGGTAGAAACCAACATGGCACTTATACACAATATTATCCTTAATGATTTCATTATATTTGACTCCTCATCTTTGTTTTTTTTCTTTTGTTCAACTTATACTCATTTGCCTAGAATTTCAACTGAGTATTGTAGTCAAGAATAGGACTGGTAAATAATTAAAAGGGAGCAATTAACTTTGAATCTCATTTAAATGATGATGCAAATTGGGTTTGATCGTCTGCTTTTGGCTGTTATGCATAGCTCTACATAATAGCCATTATGTAGAGTGCTCAGTTATGAATAGTATGTAGTCAAGCTTGGCGGATGAGCCTGTAAACACTGGTTATTCGGCATGGGCTCTGCAGAATTAGTAGACATAATTTTCGCGAAGATTTCCACTGGTAACTCCACAACAGGAGACCACCATGAAATCTATTATTACACTTCATGCCACGCCCAATGCCTGGTTAACCAAAAGCGTGCTTGCACCCCATCTGGATGCTTTTATCGCGTACTTACAGCTCGGCCGCTATGCAGCCAAAACGACCAGGAGCTATTTAGGCGGCATTGCTCATTTCGCTTACTGGATGACTCAAAACAACCTGCCAGTGCAGGTTCTGGACGAGCACACTGTTGAGCAATTCCTTATCGACCATCTTCCTCTCTGTGACTGTCCGAGGCCGGTGATGCGCGCTTATCGTGATTTGTGTGCCGCACTTGGTCATTTGCTCCGCGTTCTTCGCCAACAGGGTGTGATCGCTGAGCTCTCGATACGCAATGATTACATTGCTGAGGAGTTGCAGCGTTACGACCAGTATATGTTCATGACGCGGGGATTAAGTACAAGCACGTGCAGCTTCCGCTTGTGTACCGCGCAACGTCTTCTTCTCTATAAGTTTTCCAGCCGAGCTATCGTGTTCGAGGAATTAGAGCCAACCGACGTTCGTCAGTTCATCGCCGCGCGACTTCAGTTAGTGGACACCATTTCATATGCCTCCGCACTGGCATCGGCGCTTCGAGCTTATTTTCGCTACCGGACCACCTGCGGCGACAGTGTATATGATCTGCTAGGGGTAATCGCGTCACCGGCTCACAGGAATTTAGCGTCACTGCCGCGTGCACTCAAGGTTGATGAGGTCAAACGCCTGCTCGGCTCGTTCACCTCTTCGCTGCCATTCCCGAAGCGGGGACTTGCCATTGTGCGTTGTCTCCTGGATATGGGGCTGCGCTGCTGCGAAGTCGCCCAACTACAATTGGCCGACATCGACTGGTGTGCCGGCACCATCACTCTCAGACACACTAAGTCATGTCGTCAGGACGTCCTGCCTTTGCCGGTCGCCACCGGCGAAGCGCTGGCTGACTACGTTTGCCACGAACGCCCAAAGACCACGAACCCTGCGGTCTTTGTTCGGTGCCTGGCTCCCCATGATAAACCCATAGGTGTCCACGCCATCCGACGCGTAATTCGTGATGCTTACCGGCGTATCGGCCTGAAACACGGCCGTGCCCATGCATTACGCCACACCTTGGCGTGTCAGCTGCTTAATCACGGCAGTTCGCTCAAGGAGGTCGCCGATGTATTGCGCCATCGGTCACTCAATACCACACTGATCTATGCCAAGCTCGATAATCGCAGACTGATTGCGGTCGCATTGCCGTGGCCAGGGAGTACGACATGAGCACGCCTATTGATTTGCGGGCGAAAGTCGATGATTACCTCGCCGAGCGTCGTCGCCTTGGTTTCAAGCTGCGAAACATGGCGATAGCTCTTGCGAGTTTCGCCAGTTATGCGGAACACGTGGGTCACCAGGGCCCATTGACTACCGATGTTATGGCCGACTGGTCCCGGCAGGACAAAGCGCAGGGCCACTCTCTGGGAACCTCGGCTCGACGGCTCAAGGTGCTAAGACCATTCACCCGCTGGCTTCGACAATTCGAGCCACGCACTGAAGTGCCCGATGCATCGATCTTCGGCCCAGTGCCAGGGCGAGTGGCGCCGCACATTTACCGTGAGGCCGAGATCGTCGAATTGCTAGCCGCCGCACGTGGATTAAATCCACAAGGTGGTTTGCGGCCGGCCACTTACGAAACATTGTTCGGACTGATTGCCTCCGCTGGTTTACGGGTGTCGGAGGCGCTGTCCCTGTTGGACAGCGATGTCGACCTCTCCGACAGTACGCTGATGGTAAGGAAAACTAAGTTCGCCAAGTCACGACTACTGCCGCTGCATCCCAGTACGGTGGAAGTCTTGATACGCTATCGACAACTACGCAGCCGGCAGGTACCAGCGACAGCCGATACGCGGTTCTTCGTCGGTACGCGTGGCCGTAGACTGGGCCAACCCCTGAGAGATCGTCAGGTCCATAGGGTCTTTAACGAACTTCGGGGTCAGTTGAACTGGGTGAATCGAGGCGCCCATGACAATCCTCGCATCCACGACCTGCGGCACAGCTTCGCTGTCCGCCGGCTAATGCTCTGGCATGAACAAGGTATCGACGTGGATCAAGCGATGCTGGCACTGTCGACCTATCTGGGTCATGCGAAAATATCTAATACCTACTGGTATCTCACTGGTGTACCCGAACTGATGGCGCTGGCGGGCAGTAAGTTCGAGCGCTTCATCGAAGCAGCGGAGGCTGACGATGAATAGCCAAAAGGTTTCGACTACACCGCCGTCCTTTTCAGCACTGGTGCAGGCATTCTTCACCGAGTACCTGACACAACAGCGAGCGATGAGCCCATGTACAGTGGCGGCGTACCGGGATACCTTTGTGTTGTTCCTGAACTTTACCCAAGCACACTTGGGTCTATCGCCAGGTTCCACAAAACTGATCGATATTACGCCCGAACTGATTCTGGCATTTCTCAATCACCTGGAACAGGTGCGGCACAACACTGTGCGGAGCCGCAACGCCCGGCTGGCAGCTCTGCGGGCATTCTTGAAGTTCGCTGCACATCGCGACGTCTCATCTCTGCATATCATCGAACGCGCACTCGGTGTACCAATAAAGCGCTTCGAGCGGCCGATGCTCGGCTACCTTTCGCGTGAAGAGATGCTGTCGGTGATTGGTAATCCCGGCAGTACTTGGGTCAGTCAGCGAGATCATTTGCTATTGGGGTTGTTATACAACACTGGGGCGCGGGTGTCCGAGATCATCGGTGTACACGTAGCAGACGTAGTGCTTGATACCGCAGCCTGCGTGCATCTGCATGGCAAGGGACGCAAGTTGCGCTCAGTACCGTTGTGGCGTTCGATGGTCAAGGAGATCCGGGCCTGGCTGAAGCTGAACCCTAAACTAGGCCCTTCTTCTGCGCTGCTGCCTAATCGCGAGGGCGAGGTAATGACTAGAGACAACGTGGCGAAACGCTTGGCATTGGCGGTAAGAAGGGCCGCCAAGGACAAAGCAGTATTATCCAATCGCCACATCTCACCGCATACGATCAGGCACACTACGGCGATGAACCTACGGCAATCTGGAGTAGACATCAGTGTTATTGCGCTCTGGTTGGGACATGAGAGCCCAACGACCACCCACCAGTACGTGGAAGCAGACCTAGCCATGAAGGAGCGTGCACTTGCCAGGCTTCAGGAGCCAGACGTCAATATTCGCCGCTACCACGCCCCGGATTCTTTGCTAGAGTTCCTGAAGACCCTGTGATTATGTAGAGCTTGAGCATGACTTCGGCGACTCAACACCGCGGCTGCCATGCTCGTTGTAACACTGCTATTTATAACTGAGCACTCTACATAATGGCTGAAACCTGCTATTCAGTATTTTATACGATTTGATTGTGATCTATTTTGAAAATTGCCAGGTCTAGTCGAGACAACTACACCTTAAGGCTTCATATTTCTATCAGTTATTTTCTTTTTATACACAACTTCAATAATTGCAGATAAATAATCACTATTAAGGGGCTTGGCTAAAATCTCATTAAAACCAGCCTTTAATGCCTCTGTTTCTATATCATCGCGAGCCATCGCAGTCATCAAAACCAGATGACTCTGGCTATTAAGTGTTTGATGGTTTTTAATATAACTAGCTAATTCAATACCTGTTTTATGGGGCATTTTATAATCTAAAATAATACAATCAAAAGTGGAGTTTAGTATCATTTGTAAAGCCTGTTCTCCATCTTTAGCAAAGACAGCTTTTTGACCTATATCTTCCAGGTTTTGTTGGATTAATAGTCGAGATATCTCGTCATCTTCAGCCACTAGAATACGAATAGGGGAGGACGTGACGGGTACCGTTTCTATATTGTTTTGATACACCCATTGTAAATCAAGCTGGTGTTCTATCACCTTAAGTAACTGATTTAATATCACGGGTTTTGCAAGAAAATCATCGCAGCCAGCCGTTAAACACTGTTCCCGGTCTTCAGCAAAAGCATTGGCAGTCACCATTATTATTTTGGGTTGCTGCTTGATCTGCAATTGTTTAATACGCTGACATGTTTCTATGCCACTTAATGAGGGCATAACCATATCCAGTAAAATAATATCAATGGATGATTGTTGTAGTTGTTGTAAACAGGCTAAGCCAGAATCAACACAGATAATGTTAAAACCGAGTGGCTTAAGCATTGCTTCCAATACTTTAAGATTATAAGGTTTATCATCAACCAGTAAAATAGTGTGTATGGGGTCTAAATATCCACTGACACCCTCAAACTTATCAAACTTGGGTGATGAGCTTTCTACAGCGGGCAAGGGTATAGTTAATAGACATGTCGTTCCTTGATCTAGCTTACTATTAATGGACAGTTTTCCTTGCATCAATTCAACCAGGTATTGCGTTATATAGAGCCCTAAGCCCACCCCATCATTATCAATTTTTCTGGAGAACTGATTGAAAGGTTCAAAGATTGACTGTAGATTTTGCTCATTAATGCCACAGCCAGTATCTTTGATTTTAAAAATAATACTATTATTTTGATAGGCGAGAGTTAATTCTATACTGCCTTGTTTAGTAAATTTAAATGCATTTTCCAGTAAATTACTGAGTATGCGTCTTAACCTGTTTTTATCGCCTAATAAAGTGCAGGGCAAGTTACCTTTAGTCTTATACAGGAAGGTTAATTGTTTTTTCTCAGCCTGTTTAGAAAAAACATCTACGATAGGGTCAAGAAAATCATTTGTTGCAAAGGGCTGAAGTAATAAGTCCAGTTTATTCGACTCGATTTTTGTTAAATCAAGCAAGTCATTGATTAAACTTAAAAGGTATTCACTGCTTTGACCAATGATTTCAATTTCATTAATATATTTAGCAGGGAAATCCTGTTTGCGTTGCAGTACTTGTACATAGCCCAGCAAGCTATTCAACGGTGTTCTAAGATCATGAGACATATGAGAAAGGAAATCTGATTTAGCCTGATTAGCTATCTCGGCTGCTTCTTTAGCATGCTCTAGGCGCGCAAGGTTTTCATTTAATGCCTGAGTACGATGATCAACGGTTTGTTCTAGTAACTGGTTTTGATTGCTTAATAGTTTGTCATGATGACTGATTGTTGCAATCATGGTGTTAAACTCATCGGCCAGCAAGGCTAATTCATCGCTGGTATGTGATTGAACCTGAACAGAATAGTCTTTGTGTTGGGTAATATGTCGAATAGCCGAGAGTAAGTTTTTGATCGGCGTTAAGAACAGTTTCTGTAATTTAAAAGTAATTAATAAGGTGATAAATAAGGTCGTCACAAACAGTATAAAAAAGGTTTCTATTTGTCTGTTGAAAATTTTATTTAAATCATTTAATCCGCTTTTTATGCTCAGTGTACCAATTTGATCTGTATCCAGCATAACAGGAATCGTTATATATAAAAAATCAGTACCGTAAAGAGAGTAACGCTCTCCATTGCATTGAGGGGGTGTCAGGGGGGATTCTTTATTGCTGTTTGAATTATTGTCGTAGGCTACAAAAAGCTGACATTGTTCATCTAATAAAGAGATATGATTTATAGAGCCATCGGCTACCGAGGATTGTAAAACTTCTTTTGCAGTCTCTTTATCTGAGAACTTTAAAGCGGCGGTACTGTTTTTAGCCAGCACATCGGCAAGGATAAACAAACGAATGACTTTATTCTTTTTAAAATCAGATTTTTCCAGACTAAAAATGAAAATGTTATTCAATAATAATGCAATAGTACAACACAGCATAATGACGATAACCAGCTTGCTACGTAAGGTCGATTTACTAGAAACTGATTGCATGCTGATTTAACTTTCGTTGCGTGGAATGAGGTACTGGGTATCTAGCAACATTTGACTCATATCTTGTTCAGACATGGGTTTTGAAAATAGGTAACCTTGCATGGCCTGGCATTTTAAATCGCGTAAATAGTCCACTTGAGCCTGTTTTTCTATTCCCATTGCGGTGACCGATTTATTTAAGCTATGAGCTAAACCAATAATCGCAGGCACAATTGAATTATCATCAAAATGGCTACCCAGTGGATGAATAAATTGAGCATCAATTTTAAACTCATCAATAGCTAATTGTTGCAAATAACTTAATGAGGTATAGCCTGTTCCAAAATGATCGACCGCTGTTTTTATACCTTTGTTATGCAACTGATTGATGACCTTTTCTGTTTCTTTGATATTTTGCATGATTTCATTTTCTGAAATTTCAAAGATCAGAAAATTTGTTGGCAGCGATAATTCTTCAAGTGTCTGTTCAATAAAGAGGTTAAAGTTTTGCTGACGTAACCTGTAACCTGAAATATTAAGCGATATTTTTATATCGGCTAAACCGGCCTGTTTCCATTTTGCATAATGTTGGCAAATTTCCCTAAAGGCCCATTCCTCCAGTCCCTGAATTAATCCTGATTCCTCTGCTATGGGAATAAAAATTTCTGGCGAGACTAATTGGTTTTCTGCATTTTTCCAACGTAATAAAGCCTCTACTGCAATAATACGATGCTGCATATCCACTTGAGGCTGGTAATAAATTTTTAATTCGCCATTCTCAACAGCTGTTTTTAGCTGTCTTTTCAATAACACTCGCTTATCCAGCAGCTGTACATTTTCCTTATGCATTTGTTTTATAAAAAAACAATAATTGTTTCGTCCAGAGTGTTTGGCATGATACATGGCAATATCAGCATATTGTTTTAATTGTTCTGCTGATTGGCTATGTTCCGGATATAAACTAATACCAATACTGCAGGAAATAGATAATTCATGATCATTACAAAAGAAAGGCTCTGAAAATTCAGATAACATTTTTTTTGCAACTAGCTCTACATCAGAAGTGGATTCTATAGAGTTTAAAATAACGGTAAATTCATCGCCCCCTATTCGACAAAGGGTATCATCATCACGAATAATATTTTGCATGCGCTGGGTCACAGCAATAAGTAATTCATCTCCTGTATCGTGTCCGAGCGTATCATTTATTGCTTTAAAATGATCTAAATCGAGATAGATTACTGCAACCTTACTACGAGTGCGCTGGGCATGAGTCAATACCCGTTGCAAGCGATCGTCAAATAAAAGCCGATTTGCCAGGCCTGTTAAGGGGTCATGTGTAGCCTGGTGCTGTAATTTTTTATTCAGCTGGATTAATTCAGACGTCCGGGTGGCTACGGTTTGTTCTAGAATCCTGTCTTTACGCTGTATTTCCTCTAACATTTCATTAAAGTTATGAGTTAAATCGCCTATTTCGTCTTTTGAAAGAATCTCTGCTCTGAGCTTATAACTACTTAAATGAGTGATTTTTTTTGTTGTTTTAGTTAGCTTAAGAATGGGGGCTATGATGTGCTTAAGAAGAAGGTTAGACAGTAGCATGGTCAAAAACATAGAACTAAGAGAAACGAAAAATGCAATTAAGACATAATTCAAATTGCTTCGATATAAGTTATTCAAGCTCGCAGTAATATGGACCTTGCCGATACTTTTTTCTTTATAAATGATCTCATGCTTAATCAAAATGTGTACGCGTAGCCATTTGGCTAAAGGCATAAAGGTTTCATCTAGTTGCTTGTCATTATTGGCAGATTGATAACTGGCAAAAGTTGCTGAATTACTGTCGACAATTTTTGCAGATTGAATACTAGGATCGGCTTTTAATGCCGCTAATATTTCTTCAGCCGCTTTTAGGTCATCAAAAATAATCGCGGTTAAACTGTTGGTAGCAATAATTTCAGCTTGTATAGCCTGGCGGGTATTTAATTTCGACCATTCGCTTTCTGAATTTAAAAAAATAAAGATAATTAAAACCAAAAATAAAGAAAACCCCGTTGCAAAGGAGGTCACTAACATCAGTTTATTTTTGATTGATTTGGAGTTTCTGAAAAATGACCTAATCATTAGCTTCATCCTTCTGTTTAACTATTTTTAGTAGTCTTAACAGTTTTGAGCTCAATTTAATGCTTGATTGATTGAGCGCCCTTAAATTCACTTTCATGCGTACTTTGCTTTGCTCTAGATAAAACTCGATCATACCGCCTTGTTCAGCAAAACCAGCCTGACTACTCAGTGTTAAAATGGGGGCGTTGGCTAATGATGAATCAACTTGTCCCTGGGAGATATATAGAAAATGACATTGTGTTAGTAATAAGCCTTTAGGCGGGGCGATGATTTCAACCTGTCGATTTAATACATCGGCTAGTTTTATCTTTTTTAATTGAATTGCAACTTCATCGTCAGAGTCGATACAAATTTTGAATGTTTGGTTTTCTATTGATTGTGGCCAGCTAATAAAATCAGCCAGTCGACTGATGTATAAAGCTTTTAGTTTATATTCAAAACCAGAATCCGCAGCCAGGCTGACTGATTCGGCAGATATTGCCAGCAGTAGAAAAATAACAAAACTATATTTGAGAATTCTACTCATTTATTACAATCTATATTAATTTATCTGAAATCATTGTTTTAAAATGAATAGGATAGTTTTAACCTCAGTTCTCGGGTATTACCCGGTAAAGCTGGGTGGCCTGTATTTATTAATTGTACATACTCATACTGTGCATTAAAGACATCATAAAGACCGAGCCCGACCTCTAAACCTTTTAATACGCTGGGTTGATAACGAAAATAGCTGTTATAAATCCAGGTCGGATTATGATGGATTAATCGACTTCCACTATAACCATAGCGATCACTGGAAAAAATCAAGGTATGGTTAAAAGATAATGCCTGAGTGATAGCTAAGGTATGATTTAGTGAAAATTTATGCGTAGGAAAGCTGATATTCATTCGTTCATGAACAATATTATTGTTTGCATCTTTCGCTTTAAAATTACCCATACTATCTTCTATTGCCTGGTAAAAACCATAATTAAATTTTAGCTGACCCCATTTGTTATGATGATATTTTAGTGTTGCTTCCGCTCCCCAGGTAGAAAGTCTGTCAGAGTTTACATAAAAATCATCGAGATTCTTATCAGCAGTATAGACAAAAAAATTATCAATTTGATTATAAAAGAAGTTGGCAGTAAGACCTAAATTACGCTGAAATTGATACCCCATTTCAATCTCATAACTATATGTTTTTTCTGGAACCAGTTGATCAACTGTTTTATTAATTGAATTAGTCTGGTTATATTCTGCATTTAGTTGATAGTTACCGCCAGTGGGTGCATGAAAAGCTTGACTGTAAAGGATTTTGTAATGGAAATCGCCTAGTTTTTTAGTTAATGCCAAACGAGGTGAGATATTTGCTTTATATTCACTATACCAATCAAAGCGTAATCCACCTAGAATATTTACCCAAGGTGTTTTATAAACGGCTTCTGCATAAAGACTATAGTTAGCAAATATAGGTATGTCACCAATAAAGCTTGACTTATGATGAGTATAATCCTGAAATTGAAAGCTATTTCCAAGCACAAGGTAATTGCCTGAGTCACTTGAATAAGTCCCCTTTATATCAAACTTATAGCTATCGACAGATACTTTCTCCTGTAAAGTATCCGCCGCCCCTGAATTTATTGCTGTACGTTGCCAGGGAGTTTGATGTGAAAAATCAAAACCAGTATCAATTTTAAAATTATCATTAAACAGATGTTGATATGATAATTGTGAGGCATAAGTAGAAAAACGCGTTCGGGTAAAGGAATCGGGAGCCGTGATATTTCCGGCAAAAAAATCTCGACTATCAACCGAATATTCATCTACTAAAAAATGTAAATTTAATTTTTTATACCGTAACTTTAAATTACCTAATAATGAATTGAGCTTATTATTTTCGGCCATGTCAAAGGTATTGCCCGTTGCATCATGATAGATACGATCACTACGATGACTTTCATTAAATTTACCGTAAAAACTGGTCTCAAAATCATCCCATTGTTTACCGAGGGTAATAACACTATTCTTAGTGGCTTCTCCTCTTTCGAAATGACCATAGCTACCACTGACTACACCGCCATCAAGTTGATGCCCTTGTTTGGTAATAATGTTGATAACCCCAAGCTCAGCAAAGTTACCATGTAAAATAGAACCGGGGCCACGAATAATTTCAATTCGGTCTATCTGTTCAACAGGAAAATGACTACCGAACACTGTGGTACCAAAACGTTGTTCTGTTAAAATAATACCATCGACTAATACGGATAATTTCCCTTCATCTGCTTGTACTCCACGGACCCCCAATCCAACAGTATTGAAAATAATACCACCAAAGTTAAAACCAGGTATTAATTCTAGAGCATCAGTTAAGTCCCTGGCCCCCATATTTAAAAGTTCATTACCGCTAATTGTACTGACTATGCTGGCAGCGCTTTTTAAACATTCGGCTTCTTGGGATGCGCTTTTAATAACAGGAACATTCATTAAGTCTTCTAGTTGGAAATTTTCGACATTACCTTCAGGCTCAGAAAATTCGTCACAAGCCAGTTTGTTAGCAGAGAAACTGTTACTTGATAATATTAAAAAGAAGAAAATGTAATTGAGAAATTTTGTCTTCATTATGAATTTTCTTATTATCTTATTAGGTTTTTAAATGAATATTTTTTTAGATTTAAGGATTCAGTTTTCAATTAATAAACATAGCTGTATTAGTGCTTAAGGTATCACAATTTGCTACAAAAAAATGCATAAATATGTGAGGAGTAATAGCTAAAACAAGGATACTTATTATGAGTGTTATTTTCTTGGGTTTTATGACTATAAACCTATCACAGATTATTTTATGATCATGGTTTTGCTATCTTAGAAAGGTTGTTCCTCAGGTTGAAATAACAATACTTTCAACAGTTTGTTACTAGATATGTGGTTTTTAATGATAAATATAGAGCGAACCTGGGTTTAGAATGGAAATAGTGTTAGCAGGCTGATCTTAAGCTGGATTGAGTATATGATGTCACAATAGATATTATGGATTGGTAATTACTCCGCAGCAAAATGATGGATAATGCTCAAAAGCAAACCTCGTTAATACAATAAGATGGAATACTGTTATATCTTCAAGTTACGCTGAGTAGATACGTGGTTCCTATTGATAATTGATTATAAAAATAATAATGTTGAATCACTTACGATATTTAGCCAGCTTTTTTTTCCCGCTTTGTGTGTTCTGGTTTTTATATACTGGCCCGCATGATTCAATAGCCGCACTGGCCTGGACTCTTCCTTTATGGGGATTGGTTTTTATTGACTGGCTAGGGCCTAAAATAAAGATTGAACAGAATAATTCCATTGTTTCCAGCGGCTTTTATGATGCGATTTTATATGCCTTAGCCTTGCTGCAATTTCTGATTATTGCATTGTTATTGATATATGCCAGCCAGTTGCAATGGGGGACTGTAATTGAAATTAGCCGTTCAGTTGTTAATCTAATTGTATTAAGAATTATGGTGGGAACCTCATCAGGAAGCTCTGCCATTATCGTTGCCCATGAGCTTATTCATCGACCTCAGGTTTTTATGCGCATACTGGGACGGTTGTTACTTATGACTGTCTGTTATGAGCATTTTGTTATAGCACATATACGGGGTCATCATTATTCAGTTGCATCAACAAAAGATATTGCTACTGCTCGATTAGGTGAAAAGTTTAATGATTACTGGAAAAGAGTCACTGTTGGTCATTTTAAATATGCCTGGAATTCTGAGTTACAACGACTAGGCTTGCAAAACACAGCATTCTATCATTATAAAATGTTGGGAAATTCAGTGTTGCAGGGGATATTGATTGAGGTACTCATGGTATCGCTGATTTGTATAGTTTTTGGCTGGGCAGCAATGTTTATTTTTTTATACCAGGCTTTATCGGCAGTCCGCTTACTGGAGACAATTAATTATTATCAGCACTGGGGGTTAGAGCGGGGAAGGGAGCAAGATACCCTGGCCTGGGTTAATCAATCTGTTGTTAGTGAGTATGCACTGGTTGGTTTATCTAATCATATTGCTCACCATCAAAATGCAGCAACGCCATTCTATGAAACACCGCATTCAGAGCAAGGGCCTAAAATGCCTTACGGTTATTTTGTAACAAATCTTTGGGTTAAGCTGAATAATGTATCCTTTTGCCAGACCAGCAATGAAATATTAAAGAAATATAAAAAAATTCCTGATTACCTATGAGTCTCAGTCATTTCAAAACCACAATAAGATATCAGTTGTTATAAATAGCTTCTCCGTGTGCTTCGTGGTTGATATGTCATTAATAAGCTGGAATTGATTATTCAACTGAGGTTTTCCAGATACGTAGAGACGTAGCATGCTACGTCTCTACAAATTAACCGTGTAATGGTCCCCCAACTTCAATTAACAAAAATACAATAAAATCAATGGGCTATATTTTTGTTACTTAGAGGAAAAAATTTAATAACTTAGAGTTTTTCAAGCTGAAATCTGCTTGTACTCCAGCGTAAAATTTCACAATGATTTTTTTTCCATTCTGCCAGCACAAAGCGTTGAGCCGCTTTACCCTCTATTTTAAAATCATGGATAGCTGGCCTATGGGTATGACCATGAATCAGGCGCAAGCAATCGTGTTTTTGCATTTGAGTAATAACAGTTTTCTGATTAACATCCATAATATCATCAGATTTTTTACTTTTATGGAAATAACTGCGAACACGATACCAGCGTGCAGCTAATAGACGAACCAGCAAGGGTTTGGATAATACATTTTGTTGCCACGCTTCAGTGCGCGATTTTACTCTGAAAGTCTGATAAGGAATGTCGTCGCTACATAATAAGTCACCATGAGTCAGCAGGGTCTTAACACCGTTTAACTCAATCACCTGATAATCGCCCAATAAGCTTATGCCCGTTTCAGCGGCAAAGTGTTTCCCTAACAAAAAGTCCCTGTTACCTAATTGTAGAAAAACCTTAGTACCAGAATCAGTTAATTGTTTAAGCGTTGATTTTATTTTTTTGTTAGGCGGAGTATTGTCATCATCTCCAATCCAGGCATCAAATAAGTCCCCTAAAATATAAACAGATTTAGCTTGTTGAGCCTGGTTATTCAGGAAAGAAATAAATTGACGGGTTATTTCTTTTTTGTTCAGAGCCAGATGTAAATCGGAAATAAACAGGATATCTTGTTTCAATGAATTACCTATTGATATAACAATATTGTTAACTTAGGAAGTGAGGCTTTAGCCTCGCATGCTTGAAGGCTAAAGGCTAAAGGCTAAAGGCTAAAGGCTAAAGGCTAAAGGCTAAAGGCTAAAGGCTAAAGGCTAAAGGCTA